>Ga0105164_10001155_pt1 | contig 17130 bp, 19 predicted proteins | sample VDWuncwatermetaG_FD_89674 | JGI IMG/M metagenome (GOLD analysis project Ga0105164, IMG submission 89674) | Wastewater microbial communities from Netherlands to study Microbial Dark Matter (Phase II) - VDW unchlorinated drinking water | ecosystem: Environmental > Aquatic > Freshwater > Drinking...
GATTAGCATAGACCTGATGGAGGGAAAAGACTAAGAATATTATATAAAAGATGCAGATAACCCTCTTTTTCCACATTTTAGGGCGAATTGCCAAAGATAGTATTTAAACCTTTACTCAGATAAAACAGAAGGGGAAGGATATAAGCGTGTAAAACCTACAATTTAAAAGCTTTTGTTCTATTTTTATATATTCAGCCTATACTTCTATACCGTAATATCTTAACATCCTATGTGTATATGAATACGGCTTAAAACAGCCACTTAGCAACAACGACAGCAACGGTGATGACCATGAACGACAACGACAATAAACAACGCATAGAGCGACTCATCATAGAGATATTTGAAACAAACCAGAGTAATCTCCAAGATCAAGTATTCACAAATTATTGTATGCTTATAGACGGAGACAAAGCCAGTGATATTGTAAATAATCGAAAGCCATCGTCTGAAGAGTATGTCAGCCACTTAGAGAACGTCCATGAAATTATGAGAGGACTCAGACCGTTCTATGCATCGCTAAAGGAGGAGTATAGCCGCTTTATAGCTTTATTACAATCCAAAGAGGATTGTGGAATAAATTGAGTCTCAAAAATGACTAAACGCATTGTAATCATGCTAGAGGACGCCACCCTTATCGCTGACATTAATCTGCTCACCAATAATGATAAGAAGATTAAGAACGCCTTCCTATTGAAAGCAATAAGGGCAGCAGTTGATGTGCATCAAGAGAAGCTAAAGCAATTGAAAGCTTTGAGAGAGGCATTAAAGAGATGGTGATTAATCGAGTTCCTCAGCAAACTATAATATTAGGCATAAAAATGAGGTCATTATTAAATCCGTGTTATATCAAAAATGATGGTAGTGACTTCATGATTCGCATCGCCAAATCCTCTGTTATCCATAAGGATTAGCCAATCAGGACCATAAATAAATAATTGCTCCTCTTCTATTAAGCTATTACGAAAATTAAAGAAGTAATCAGTTATATTTTCTAAGTAGGGACTTGAACAAAAAAATGCAGTACATACTGGACCGCCACCTCCATCATACCGCCATAATTCATTATCAGCAATTAACAATCGGGTAGTCGAAGCTTGCAAGGATCTAGTTTCATCTGCTACAATAGAGACTTCATCTCTGATTCGACTTCTTAAAGTTACATTATAGATAGCTCCATTCACCCTAATCGTATAATTCCTCGCCGCTTTCTGCCCCTCATCATCAGTCAAGACGCATTGCGCGTTAAAGACGCGACCGATATCAGCAAACAGCGCGCGATACGGCGCAGACAGGTTGCCAGACCCATTAAATGGCTCCCCACAATACCTATCCGTAATCCGACCGCCGTCCGGATCCATGCCGGTGCATGGACACGTCACCACATCACCTTCAGTGACTTCGATATCGTTCGTCATCACGACCGGCGGCAGCCACCTCAGCCTGACATCCACGTCCACCGGTGCTATCTGCCCGCCCATGCCATCGTTCGCGTCAAGAGTGATGCGCAATGGTCCGCCATTGTCACGCACGCCGAAACAGCCGGATTCAGGATGCGAATCACATTCCACCGGCTTCGGTCCTGAAATGACATCGGTAAAATTATAGGTGCACTCCGCGAGCTCATACGCCGCCTCCCCACTGCACGTCACGCTTATCCTGTCGCCGTCAGGATCATTGACCGTGGCTGTAATCGGCGATTCCTCCCGCAGATAGCCAATCAGATTGAACGGTCCGACATTATCAATCAAGCCCCATCCGGCAACGCTCGTTATGGTGGGGAGAGCGTTAGCGATGGTGACGATGACTGAGCTTACCATGCTCCCCTGCGCCTCGCCGTCGAATGGCCGCGCGCGGCACTGCACAGTGTCGCCGCGGTTCGTGACGGCCGCGGGCAAGACCGCGCCAGGGCCGCTGGCGTAGAGCATCCCGTTCCGGTAGATCTCGAAATAGTTGCAGCTCATGAAATCGCCATCAACATCCGTTATCCCGCCGCAGATGCAGCTTACATCAACAAAGCTTGAAGGATCAGGCGGCGTCACGAAAGCACCCGCAAGCACTGGCAGGCTGTTCTGGATGACCACTATATCAGAGCGAGGCATGCCCTCCCCTTCTGGATCGATTGGCGTGACCTCGCACGTTATCGTGTCATGCTTGTCGCAGCCAGCCACGGCACCGCAGTCAAGCGTGCTTGCCATCTGACCGGCGATCTCGACGCCATTGTCCAGCCAGCGGTAGCGATAGTCGGGAGGAGCCCCAACTCTGCTTACCCAGCCAGAGGACGTGCAGGTCAGGACGTCATTCGTATAAGCAGCGTTAGGGGTCACATCCACCGCAGTGATGGAAGGCGGCGGCTGCGGCGTATTGACCACAGTGATCGTGCTTATCACGCTATCCGTCAGCCTGCCGTCGCTCACGGTGAACGTGACGCGATAGACGCCTGCGTCCATGAAGCCAGGCGCGTAGCGGAAGATGCCTCTCCGCATATCCAGCGAGCCGAAAACCGCGTCTGTCGAAAAGGTAAGGATGTCCGCGTCAGGATCGGACGCGGAAAGCATTATGGTAAGAACCTCGCCCTCGCTGACGACATAATCGCCCGTTGGCTCGAGCTGCGGTGGATTGTCCATCGGCTGGCATTCAGACATGCCATCGGCGCACGTCTCCATCGCGCCGCAAAGGTCCTCGACGCGGTACTCATCATAGCCGCGGACATCGCCGTCGCACCTGCCCGTGCCGACGCCGCAATACTGGCCAAGATCCTGCTGGAAGACATCATCGCCGGGGTCATGGCCGTCGGCACAGACATACTGTATGCCGAGAGACGGCTGACATACCGTCGTGCCGTCATCGGGATGCGGCACATGGCAGCCGCGCTCGAACGAGTACCGCAGGCAGGTCGTGCTCCGCGGCAGGTTCGCCATGGTCTGCCCGATGCAGCTCGGCTCTTCGTCAGCGTCGCACACGCTGTCGCGGTCAGTATCCTCGCAGGGAAGCGGGTTGACGGTCACCGGCAGGATGTCGAGATAAAGATTGTCCAGCGTATCATACGCATAAGCGCGATAATCATACTCACCCGCCGCGTCCTGCCGCGCGGTAAAGCGCCGCACACAGCTCCGCGCGCCATCGCAGCCCATAATGGTATCATAATCGCCAAGCCGCACGCGGATGCGATCAACGCCGACATCATCTGCGGCGCAGAGCGTGATGATGAAGTCCTGCCCGGCGGTCGCTGGATCAGGCTCATAGCCGCCCCAGAGCAGTTGAGGAGCGTCATCGAGCGCGTCATCATCTTCTGGCGCGACACACCGGCCATCACGTGGAGGCGGAGGAATATCCGTAGAACCGCCACGATCTGGTCGCGTGATCAGGTCGCGTATGGTCGTGCTCGGCTGAGGAATCAACGAGCGTGATGCGTGTGGAAGGACGATGTCCGCCGCTGTCCGTGTCTTGCTTTGCGGCACGGTTTTCTCTTTTGCGATAGCAGCAGTGTCGCTGCGGACGACCACCGTCGGAGCGGCTGCATCTATCGTCCTGATCGTCACGACGCTGTGCGGCGCTGTCGTCGTGGAGATAGAGACAGCGCCCACGATACTGGAGAAGACGATGAGCAGCATCACGCTGACGATGAAGGGTTTGCTGTCCATGGTGATCACAAGCTGTCCATGATGTCGAGAAGCGCCCGAGCGCCGTCCCCACCGATCCCGATACGCTCAAAAACACCGCCCATATTTACATAGATTGAGGGATCGGCAAATTCGAAGACGACACTTCCATTGTCGTGGCCCGCGCCAAGAACGACACGCACCGTGGCGATATCCTTGGTGCCGAAAGGTCGCGCAAGGTTCGCCTGATAGGCGGCGAGCGCGTCGCGCGCTTCCGCTTCAAGCGTTCCATATCGTGAATCCCGCTGGACAAGATCAGTCCAGACATGATAAGGAACCGCGCCTATACGCATCGGCTGTCCTTCAACATCAAAAAGCTCATCGAGGGATTCACCCATATAATCAACCATGCCGCCAGCATATTGGTCGAGGATTTTTATCAATCCGCCGCTTCCTGCAGAACGTCCATGCGCGTTTTCCGCGTATATCATGTTGCGATACTTGCCAGGTATACCATACCCGCCGGCAAGAATGCCTGTGTATTCTCCTCCTTCCTCACCGAAAGGCGTGCCGTCGATATCCCGTTGATCGCTACCATCGCGGTCATCCTTGTCCCAGAAAACAGTGGTCGGTTCACCGACAACCCGGCCGGAAAATATCACCGCAGTGCCGAGGTACGCCCCACGATTAGTATAATTCATGACCTCAAGAGCAGTATCTGCATCCCCATCAAGACTGCCGTCGTTGCCATCGCCTCCTTCCACCCCTCCATCTTCGGTTTGACCGTCAGGAAGCGCATACGGCCTGCCACCACCGCAGCCTGCTGCATAGAGAACAGCAACGAGACCACCAGCTAAAACTGTACGTATACCCATTAAAGCCACCCAAAGCTATTATAAGCCAGCTCCTTTTATAAAGTTTTCGCTATTTGTACCTAATAAGTGGCAAAAATAAAGAAATACGGTTTAATGGAATTGCAACGAGTATTCCGCAGTCGCGAGAACCGTATTCGCCGTGCTCGAGTGATCGACAACTGAGAAGTACACTTTCTGCGGCGTGTTTTTCTTGACAAGCTCGATATCAAGGCTAAGACGAACTGTCTTGGATCCATGCATCTTGACCCTCGGAAGGTCGAACTGCTTGACCCGCAAGCGCTCATTCTGCTTGCTTGTCTCCAAATAGACAAGAACAGCGGCATTGAGGATATCCTGAGCATTGTTGGTGATGTTATAGGTGATGCCCGTGAGGGAATAGGTATTGCTCTTCAGCTCGAGGACATTGAAGGTCACCGGAGACTGCTTCGTCACGACAGGCGCAGGAACGGCAATCGTCGGCGCGACAGTCGGCGTCGGCACACGGACCGCCATGCCCGTTATCCCACTGGATGGCTTTGGCACTGCCTTCGCTTCAGGGGCCTTGGCTATCGCTTGCGTCGGTTCAGGAGAAGCGTTCGTTGGCTCTTCAGCAGGCTGGATCGTCTGCTCTGCCGGCGGACATTTCGCTGGATCATCCACCTGCTCTCCACCAGGGCAAACATAGACCAGAGACTTCTGGCTGCAGGCCGCAAGGAAGAGGAGTAGAACAATGGACATGCCCAGCAAAAACACGCTCTTTTTTTCCATGATGATGCTTCAGAAGAAAGGGACTATATAAATTTTTTGGAAATGCACGACGCTTCCGGCCATCCCGCGCAAGATATTTAAAGCAGGCATGAAAACGACTACCATCCACATCTCGGGGCTGTGGTCTAGCTTGGTATGATTCACCCTTGGGGTGGGTGAGGTCGGGGGTTCAAATCCTCCCAGCCCCACTTTCTTTCATCATGCTTTTCTCCACATTGCGCGAGAGCAAGCCGATTTCTTTCTGGTGCTCTCCTTACCCATGAGGAGAGCACCAGAAAGAAATCGAGAAAAAAGAGTTTGGAGAAGAAGCTGAAAATTCCTTCCGCCTGAAATGAAGGGGAATTTTCACTATGATGGGCTATATTTTCTTTAATTTGAACGGCAAAAGAAATACTATGGGCCCGCTGGGATTCGAACCCAGGACCTCTCGATTATCAGTCGAGTGCTCAAGCCAGGCTAAGCTACGGGCCCAAAACGCCTCCGGCCAGACTCGAACTGGCGACCTGTCGGTTTCTGAGACGGCAATATCGTGAGATAGACCGTTCAATAACAGCCGACCGCTCCACCTGCTAAGCTACGGAGGCAGTAACGCTTCGGATTTGGGGGCGCTTTATAAAATTTTCGCGTTAAAAACTGAAAATATATAAGAGACGGCGTTTTAAGGCTGTCTATGGGGGTGTTGAATCTCATGTGGATCGTGATGAGCATAGCGCTTCTCCTGCTTCTCTTCTACCGCCTCTGGTTCCTCCGCAATCCCAAACGCCCCATCCCGCAGGGCAAGGCCATCATCTCCCCCGCTGATGGCACCATCGCGCGCATCATCCCGTTCAGCCAGAGCAAGCCGTCCATGACCATTGAGAAAGGCCTGCTCGGTCGGATCCGCGCGTTCACGGGGGATGTGGCGAAAGCGGGTTATCTTATCGTCATCGTCATGACGCCGTGGGACGCGCACTACCAGAAGGCGCCGTGCGACTGCCGCGTCATGGGGATACGACATAAGGAAGGGAAGTTCCTCAACGCGGTCATCGGCGCAAAGGATCTCCGCGCGGCCTTCGAGAACGAGCACAACACCATCCTGCTGGACACGGCATATGGCAGGATGAAGGTCATCCAGATCGCCGGCTTCCTCGCGCGGCGCATCCATTGCTTCGTCCAGCCAGGTCAGGCGTTGAAGAAAAGCGAAGATCTCGGCATCATCAAGCTCGGCAGCCAGGTGTGCCTCATCATCCCGAAACTAAAGCTTAAAATACGTGAAGGACAGCACGTCCTTGGTGGAAACACGGTGATCGCGGAACCATGATACCAAAGCCAACGCTCCGGCAGAAGATAGGCTCGCGCATCAAGGCGCGGATTCCCACAGGACGCATACGCGCGCGGACAGAACGCATACGGGCGAAAGCGAGACATGTACGGACAAGGATCCGCGCCGGCATCCAGACCAAGGTCACTCGAATCAAGCAGAATCGGCCGATCAGGAAGCTCCCGACCATCCTGACCTTCGTGAACGCGATACTCGGCTTCATCGCACTCATCAGCGTGTATAATGAGCAGTACCTCATCGCCTCGCTGCTGATCATGGCCGCGTTCGCGTTCGACATCCTCGACGGCTTCATGGCGCGATTCCTTGAGGTCACCTCCACCTTCGGTGTCGAGCTTGACTCGCTCGCGGACGCGGTCACGTTCGTGCTTGCGCCGGCGATGCTTATCTATTTCCGGTTCTTCCAGACGCCGCGCATCGGAATTGTGGTGGCCACCTTCGCGGTCATCTGCGGCATCGCGCGGCTGGCGAAGTTCAACACGACGACGGACACGAGCAGCTTCATCGGCATGCCGACGCCGTTCTTCGCGGCCATGACCATCGCGCTGGTCTTCCTTGACATCCGGCTCCACGAGGAAGCCGCGGCCCTCCTCTTCTTCATCTTGGCGCTGCTCATGATCAGCCCGGTGAAATACCCGAATTTCAAGGATGAGGCAACCAAGAAATACCGCATGCGCGCCGTCATCGGCCTTGCGGCATTCGCGATCATCATCTTCCTCCCGGTATCGATGACATTGAGGGCGATCGCGGCGAATGTCCTGTTCTGGCTCTTCTTTTTCCTTCCCTTCTGCCTCGACCGTGCGGCCATCCGACGACGGAAGTTCGTGGTGGCCTTCGGTGGCGGCCTTGCGCTCGCGACTGTCGCGTTCTACGAGAACCAGAACTTCCTGCTCGTGCTACCGGCGATATACTCTGTCATCGCCGCCCCGCTTATCCAGGCCGCGATGATGGAACGGAGGATGGTATAGATGGAATCAACGATACTCATGAAGCTGCTTTCGGCCATGTATTTCATGCTTCCCGCCTATGTGGCGAACATGGCGCCCGTCATCGTGAAGCGCGTCAATCTCTTCAATGTCCGGCTGGACTATGGCAAGACATGGAAGGATGGCAAGCCGGTGTTCGGCGAGCACAAGACCTGGCGCGGCCTGGTCTTCGGCGTCCTTTTCGCGTCCGTGATCTTCGCCGCGCAGCAACGCCTGTACGCGTATGACATCTGGAGAAGCATCAGCCTCGTGGATTACCTGAAGCTGCCCGCCATGCTCGGCGTGTTCTTCGGTTTCGGGGCGATCATGGGCGATGCCGTGAAGAGCTTTTTCAAGCGCCGGCGGAACATCGCGCCGGGAAAGCCATGGATCCCGTTCGACCAGCTTGATTTCATCGTTGGAGCCTCGCTCCTGGCGAGCGTGTATGTCGTCCTGCCATTATGGGCCTACATCGTCCTGCTGTTGGTCAGCCCCTTGCTGCACATCCTCACGAACCACATCGCGTTCTATCTACACCTACGCGATGAGAAATGGTAAGAGCAGGGGCAACAGGAGTGCAGGCAGAAAAAATAGGAGCCACATTTCTCGGACCGTACTCCGCAGCACCCTCCAGAGTTTTGCGTCCTTCCTCGTGCTGGCCATGAGCGAGCCTTTAGGCAGACCGATGAGGAATAGCGCCACCGCGACATGCTGCAGCACCGGCGAAAAGAACAGTATGCCGAGCAGTGCGCCAAAGAGGAGATAGAGGCTGCGATAGGGAAGGAGCAGGTAGCCTATCCCCGCGCTGATAAGGATGATCGCTGCCTGCAAAAGCGTGTGATGGGCGTAAAGCACGATAGCGATGAGGAGGAGATAGAGCGCTTTCTGCAGGAGCAGCAGCCATCGCCTGCCGGGCACGACCTCTTCAGGCGAGATCGCGCCGAGAATGATACCGGAGAGAAGGCCGAGGAAAGCCACGATGACGATGCCTACATAGAAAAGATATTCCATACTCTAAAGGAGGGGCAGCTGGTTAATATATTCTTCTCCGATGATCCGACAGCAAAACGTGGACAGCAAAGTATATAAACCTTCAATCAGAAGATAACTGTATGACGAACCGTGCCGATCGCAAGCTGTACGGCAGCAGTATATATGGCAGCACCAAGTTGCCCCGCACCTTCATTCTCGCGATACTCCTGCTCATCATCCTGCTGCTGACCGCCGTCGGCGTCATCCAGGGCAGCCAGCTCAAGCTCATCACGGGCGACGTGGTCTACCGCGCTTCCACCGCGTGCGAGGATGGCAGGTATCGCTGCTCGAACGATGTCCTCCAGACCTGCAGTCGCAGTGCGTGGAGGAACCAGGAAGTATGCAAAGATGGATGCCGGGATAACGCCTGCATCACCGATGCCGCATGCACGGAAGACAGCTATCGCTGCCTCGACGATTACCGTCAGCGATGCGGCGGTGGAAGCTGGACCAACGACGAGAAGTGCCCTGCAGGATGCGTCGATGGCCGATGCACGCATGGCGACCAATGCCGGGCAGGAGAGTACCGTTGCAGCGGAAGCGTCATGCAGTCCTGTGTCTATGGCAGCTGGTTCAACAAGGCGCGATGCCGGTCCGCGTGCAAAGACGACACCTGCGCAGAATTCATCAGCAAGCGCTCCTGCGCGGATGAGGACAAGGGCAAGGATTACTTCAAACGAGCAGAGACGTATGGGGTGGATCGGCATGGCATCCAGTTCTCGAAGACGGACCGGTGCGTGTCCGACAAGGATCTTGTCGAGTATTCCTGCCAGGAAAGCTATCTTCTCGAAGACAGGTTCTTATGCCCAGGGCGATGCGGGAACGGCGCGTGCGTGAAGGAAGAGATCACCATCGGCACCGCGGAGAATGTCTCGCAAGACGTGGCCATCGAAGAACAGGCGCCCATTCCGGCAGAGCCGGTGACCGGAAGGATCGATCGCGAGGGATTCTGGATGAAGATGTGGGGTTGGCTTCGCGGATTCTTCGCCGAGATCGTCTAGAAGGACAGGGCGGGGATGATTTCGCGCTGAGCACCTGTCTTCATTGTCCTACTCTCGCAACGATTTTTTGGCTTGGTTCTCCTCATGGGTAAGGAGAACCAAGCCAAAAAATCGTGGTGAAGAAAGCATCGGTAATTATTCGTACCACATGGTCGGTAAAATAACCGATAATACGTTTTGCATAGCGAAAGTAGAAAGACTGGTTAATGCCCGCTTCTAGCGTTATTTTAATTTATTTTACTACCCTCTCCGCCGGCGCTCCGCCGTGCGCGTAGATCCACGATGCATGGCCAAACGCAATCAGCAAGTCCACGCCCAGCCGTTCCACTTCAAGCGGAAGATCGCACGAGCCGAAGCACGAGCCAGCCCAGATGATGATCTCTGCATCCGTGCGTGCGTGAAGCTCATCCACGATGCGCTTCGCTTCTGGCTTCAGCCCATCCGGCAGCTGGATGCAGACGCGCCTGGCCTTCTCCCGCTTGATGATGGCTGCGGCGCGGTCGAGCTCGAGGTCGTAAGTGATCTTGGTATAGTTGTCTGGCGATGCCATAAGGAAAAATGATCATATACTCTATAAATAGGTTTGCCTCAAGTTCGAGGGGGCGCGAAACGGTCGAGTATCGCCGGATGCGCATCCAGGAATTCCTGTTTCCCCTCTACCCGATCGCCGCAATAGCGCAGATCGCCGTTGCCGGTGATGCGCGGACTGTAGGGGCGAAGTTGCTGTTCAAGGATGCGCTCGAACTGCGCCGTATTGCCGCGTAGGCAACGCCTGCTCATCTCGCCATAGGCATGGGCGTTGATTTCCAGCGGGATAGGCATGGCAGGGGCGTGGTCAGCGACAATCTTCCTGGCCAGCCGTTCCGCGACGACGCTTGGATCAGGATGGACGATCATCCGGTCGCCGAAGAGCGGACGTGCATCCTCGAGAAGCGCTTTCTCCTTCTGATGACGGAAGACATAGGCGCTCTCATCCTGCGGAATGCGCCCATCTTCTGAAAACAGGAGATTGACGTTCGGTATCGCCGCAAGATAGCCTCCGGCAGCCGCGGTCTCCTCAAAACGGGAACGCCACAGCTGACGGAGCAGTTCGACATAGCCATCAAGAGAAAGATCATTCTTGGAAAGGAAGGCCTGGATCCCGCCATAGTTTTCAGTGAAGCGCGTGTAATAAGGAGAAGACCGAATAGGGACAGCCGGGTCATGTCCCAGACCGTAGAACAGATGGACTGCAAGATCAACCGAGATAGTCATAGCCGGATCTCTTTTGTCTGATGCTCTTATTCTTTTCGTGATTACTCTTCCAGCAGGAACAGCTCATCCATCTCATGTTTTCCGAGCTTCTGCTGGTTGAGCTTCTTGCTGAAATCTTTTTCATCCAGCTTGCGCGGCTCGAAGACGATAGCCTCTTCCTCATTGCGTTCCATGTTGAACTCATTACCCATAGGATACCACCAAATATTTTTGTTTGTTATCACTATAGAGTGATATAACTTATATTTAAAGCTTTCGCTGGGAAAGAAGATAAAAGAAAAGGCGTCAGAATGGCTAAAAGATATTTATAGATAGCTTATAGACAGTTTAACCAAGGCTAAGCGTAAAACATTTAAGGAAGTGCCTTTGCCGCGGCTATCGGTATTGTGATGGCACAAACAACAGCGCTCCAAACAGTGGAATATCGGATAGATGACGTCCGATTCGCAGACACGAGATTCACCGCCTCTTCTCCACAGACGCTCAACTGGCCGGACTCGGTAGAGTATGCGACACGCCATGCCTCCGGCACCGTGCTTCAGAGTGCAGCCGAAGCCATCGCCATGCGGATCGCGCTTGAACGAAAAGGTCCGGCCGCGCGGGATCACAGTGAAGAGGCCCAGACCACACGGACAACAACTGTCTACTTTCAGGAAAATAACCGATGGTACGCTGCGTTTGATGATATCGCTGATCCAGAACAGAATCTCCTCCTCGCGCGCCCGATTGATGGTTGTCGGGCGCACATGAATTATGGTAAGTGGCGCGTGCCAAGACAGGATTATCTTGTCCAGGAAACTATCCAACGGGCTGGACGGGGTCAGCGTATCGTTGAACTGCATGGAGCAAGCTTTCTCGAGCTGCGGCTGATAGACCGAGATGAAAATCCTTGTTTCGCCGGCCATCCGCTCATCGACGCCATGGTCGGCGACATGGCAGGCAGGTACGCTACCTTCCTCCTCGAGCAGGGATATGTCCGTATGCACCTTCACCTTCTGCCGCCAGATGTCTTAGAACATGAACTGCGACTGGATAGCAATCATGTAGAAGTTCGTCCGGTACGCATCGAGCGGATATCAAGCTATTCTATCGGCGCCCGATGCCCCCTTTCCGCCGCAGGCTACGCGCGTGGCGTCAGGGATGCACCAGCGTTCTCGCGATAGAGCGGCTAAAAGCTGGCTAAGCGGAAACTGGTCTTTGGTTTATCCTTATTGTCTATTCCTGTTTTTTCCAGCCAAGCAGGAGCGAGAGCGACAGGAGGAATATCGCCGCCGTGAGGGTATGCGCCATGATGCAATACACGCAGACCGTCTTGAGGACCGTGGCGAGGATATAGACAAGATATATCGCGACGAGAAGGCTTACCCCCGACAAGAGCGCCAATCCCTTCTGGATGTTGAGAAGCTTGATCCTGCCGAGCGGTTTTCCCGCCAGAAGAAGATAGGCCATGCCGCTGTATGCCGCGTACACGAACACCGCCAGCAGCGCGATAGGAACGCCCATGATCTCAGCATAGATGCTCTGGTTGACGATGTCGCACGTCGGCGTGCCATGCAGCCGTTTTAACGGGCAGGCGATGCCAGGCGTGCCGGTGTAGTGCGTCACCGTCAGGAAGGAGGCGAGCAGCACCCCGGCAAAGCCAAGGATGAAGATGACTTGCAGGATGCGGCGATGCGTCGTGGATCTCATGTGGACTAGTGGATAGATAGTGTATTTAAACCTTCGCCAAACGTTTTTTTGGATTTTTTGGACTGGTGCTCCTCAAGGATTAGGGAGCGCCAATCCCAGAAGATGCTGACGCTACACGAGGCTCTGTCCTGAATCTCGCGCCTTCGGCGCTCGGCCGGTGCCGTCAGGCGCCGACTGCAACGCAACCTCGCCGCAGTTCCGGCCTTCCTTATAGGGGGAAGGCCGGAACTGCGGCTCAGGTTAATGCAGCGAATCCTACGGAGCGCCGCGAATGCGCAAAAGACGGCACCGGCGACATTCAGGACAGAGCCGCTACACGAGGAAGGTTTTTATAGATGGTATCCCTTCGTCGTCTCTAAAAAGAGGCTATCCATGCATTCCACGAGAACCTTCGGCGTCATCGGCATCAAAGGCGGCGTCGGCAAGACCTGCACGGTCGCCAATCTCGGCGCCGCGTTCGCCGCGGAGGGGAAAAAGACCCTGCTGGTGGACGCGAACATCACCGCCGGCGATCTCGGCGTGCATTTCGGAGTGACACGGCCGCAAGCGACTATCCAGGACGTGCTGCTCGGTAAGCGGAGCGCGGCGTCAGCGGTCATCAAGCTGGATGAGCACCTCCATCTCCTCCCTTCTTCCCCTGTCCATCAGCATGTGGACACCTTGCGGCTCCGTCACTGTCTTGAAGAGCTGAAGCCATCATATGACATCATCCTGCTCGACTCTTCCCCCACGCTCAACCATGAGCTGCTCGGCGTCATGCTCGCCGCGGACGAGCTGCTCGTCGTGAGCACACCGGACCGCGCGACCGCGCACGCCACGGCGCATGCGACGGGCATGGCGAAGCGGCGCGACTCGCCCATCGCCGGTATCATCCTCAACCAGCACCGGGACAAGCCGTTTGAGGTGACGCTCGACGAGCTTGAGGCGCAGGCAGGGACGCCGGTGCTGTCCGTCATCCCGAACGACCCCGCGATGGCAGAGGCGGTGGCGCACACCATGTCTGCGGTACGCTACGCGCCGTGGAGCGATGCCTCGACAGCGTACGCGGAATTGGCCGCGTGCCTTCTTGGAGAACATTTCCGGGATCCCCGGTGGTCACAGCGCGCGAAGCGGTTCTTCTTCGACGAGACAGGAAAAGATCATCGCAACCGCGAACAATACAGAAAGCGAATGAAATAAGCGATTCGGCATCGTTGCGCTCCGGCGGAGGAACAGAAAAAAATCACTGGCAATACTGTAGTTATAGAAATGCTTTCTTTGAAAATCTTATTGCCGTGCCGCTTCCTGCTGACGCTTACGATGACGGTAGATGAGGTAGCCAGCGAGGACGACGATGATAAGGAGCATGACGATGCTCGCCAGGATGTTCAACGGCGTGACCGGGCTCCCGCCGATGACATTGCTCGTGATGCCGTCCATGCCATAGCCCATAGCGATTACCTCACCCTTAAGAGGAGTATGGTGTCGGCCATGTATTTATACTTTTCGTGCCGTTCAGAAAAATAACAAGGAAACGAACGCTCAGGAGCGTTACTCGTCAGCGGCTTCTTCATGGATGAGCGCGATGACGCGGAGGATGATGCCGAGGATGAAGACCGCGATGGAGGCGATGATGAGGTAGTCCATGATGTCCGTGTAATCGAGGAAGAATGCCGTGACGCTCGCGCCCAGACCGAGGAAAGAAAGGATGATGATACTCGTTGAGGCGATGAGCAGCCTGCTCCGTGGCTTCGGCGCCTCGTCCATGACCACGACCTTGTCCCGCTTCTTGCCTAGCTTCATCAAGGCGTCCTTGAGCATGGTCTTCGACCGTGGACTCTCGGGAAAGATCATGCTCTTCGGCATGTCCCGTGAGGCGGCGGCCAGCTTGCGCAGCTGCTTGAACTGATCGTCCATATCCTCTTTCGACGCCGCTTCCCGACGGAGCCCTTTGATCTCCTCGCGGAGCTCCTTGACATCGTCACGGACCTTCTGGACCGAATCCTTGACACGGTCGAACTCCGCGTTCACGTCGGTGATGAGCGTCTCGACAGACGAGCGTTTCACCTGCTCTGCGGTCACGTCCTGCAATCGCTGGACGCGCGTGCGGAGCTCGTTAAGCTTGCCCTCCGCCTGCTCGGAGAAGCGTTCGATGCGCTGGTCCGCCACCCTGCCACCCTTGTCCTCGATGCCGGTGACCGTGGCGCGGACGGCGTTGAACTCGGTGTTTATCTCCTCGACCAGCTTTCGCATCTGGCTATCGCTGATCGCGGCCTTGGCCGTGGCGTCCACATTGGCGACCTCTGCCTTGAGATCATCATGCGCCTTGGAAAGCTTGGTGATGGCGCTGGTCTTATACTCCAGGTCCTGGATGGCGCGTTCGACCTTGTCCAGCTTGCGCAGCTGTTCGCCGAATTCCGCCAGCCGGATCTTGACGATGTTGAACTTATCGACGCTGACCGACTGCTGCTTCAGGCCTTCGATCTCCTGGCGCAGTTCCTTGGCGCTCGCTGTGCTCGCGATCTGCGACGAGCGTATCTCGGACAGGATACTATCCATATCCTTTTTGATGCCGGAAAAAGAATTCTTCAGCGCTTCATTCAGGGCTTTAAAATCTTTAGGATACGACGTCCTCAACACCATTGTAGGACGGAGAAATCAAGCGAGGTATATAAATATTTCGATTTTTTAGCACTTAAGAGTAGCTAAAAAATGTTATTGTTTGTTTCGTTATTACGCTCTTAAAGATGGTTTTGCGGCCATCTTGGCCGTCTGTCGGGAATACGGAAACCGCATGAAATGCCGGCAGTCCCCGCAATAATACACCACTTTCCCCTGCGTCAACCTAGTACGGCAGTTCACGCCCTGCTGGAGATAATGATGGCAATGCTTGCAGATGCGCCGCCGCAATGCCAAGGGCAGCTTCACCTTATACTTCATCGCGATGCGCCATGCCACCTGCATGTACCGATGCGCCAATGCCTTATCTTCGCGGAAACGGCGCTCGGCCTGCTCGAACAAGGACCGGATGTGTTCCATGGCGAGCTCGCGATGCTCCGAAGATTTCCTGGCATGGAAAGATTTCATGCGCGTCAGGAAAGGCGGCTGGTTTAAATACGTTCGTATGACTCGGGCTCTGTCCGGAATCTCGCCGCTTCGCGGCTCGGTCGGTGTGGTCAAGCGCCGACGGTAACGCAGCCTCGCCGCATGTCCGGCCTTCCCCTTCCATAAGGAAGGCCGGACATGCGGCCCGGGTTAATGCAGAGAATCTTACAGCGTGCCGCCAATGCGCAGAAGACGGCACCGACAACATTCCGGACAGAACCTACGGCGCGCTATCCTCGATGATAGTCGACGATGTCCGGGGAAAAACTTAATAAACATCCCGTGAATCGCCGACAAGAAGGGGAACGATCATCCGATGGACTGGCTACGCGCTATCTTCAAACCGGGCAAGAAGGAAGAACCTGTCGAAGGAGTGCCGGCAGAGGATCTTCTCGATTGGTTTCTTGACCGTTCAGAGAGCATGATAGACGACATGCGGCAGGACATACGGAAGAAGCTCGACCAGCTGCAAGAGGAGATCGAGGCGACGAACAACGCGCTCGACATCCTCGCCGAAGCGAAGCTCCGGAACGAGAGTATCTCCGAGAAGGCCAAGGCGGTCATGCACGGCAACCGGACGACGTACATCAAGTTCGTACGCATGTTCCTGAGCGCGTTGGACATCCCGGAAGAGATAAGCCAGGAGAGCGTGCAGGAACTCCTCGCCGCTTTCGAGGAGAAGCTGGACACCATGCATAAGAGTACGGCGAAGAGCTTCTATATCCTGCAGGAGTTCTTCGCGCATGAATCCGCAGATGTCGCGAGGCGCCTCAAGGCAGTCGACACGACCATGCGCTCCCTTCTTGACAATGATTTCAGCAGGACGCTCGCCGTAGAGCGGCGCATCAAGGCGATGGATGCCCTGCGCCAAAGCCGTATGGACATGGCGAAGCGCATCATGGAGCTCAAGCAGGAAGAGACGATGACCGCAAGCTCCATCCAGGATACTGAGGCGCAGACGCGCAAGTTGAAGCATGGTCCGGCGTGGCTGGAACTCGACAGGCTACTCAAGGAGCAAGAGGCTCTTGCCCACAAGCTCAAACAGGGAGAGAACCATCTCCACGGCATGCTCGCGCCGCTTGATCGGGTGATGCGGAAGTACGCATGGCTCGTGCCGGAGCACAAAGGGCTGGCCGAGCGGTATCTTGGATCACCGATGGCGACGCTGCTCGAGGACACGCGGCTGGAGATTGTCGTACTCGCGCAGCGGGCGGCGCAGCTCGTGCAGGACGGCCAGATAGAACTCAAGGACAAGGAGAAGGAGAAGACGCTCCAGCGCCTGCAGGAGTTCCGCGAGGACGCGCTACGGGATATCCTCGCCCGGCATCACGCAGGGAAGGACACGATGGACGAGCTCGGCCGTCGCGTCCGCGGCAATAGCGCCATGCGCGAGCTTGAGGGGTTGGAGTACAAGCTCAACCATCTGCGCGAGAAGCATGCGCGCCTTCTGGAAAGCAGGGGGAAGCTCGAGAAGCAGCACGCCAAGATGGATGTGAAGAAGGAGAAGGAAGCATTGCAGGTGGAGATAGGAGACGTGCTGGGCGTGCGGGTGACGATAACCTA
>Ga0105164_10001156_pt1 | contig 17117 bp, 13 predicted proteins | sample VDWuncwatermetaG_FD_89674 | JGI IMG/M metagenome (GOLD analysis project Ga0105164, IMG submission 89674) | Wastewater microbial communities from Netherlands to study Microbial Dark Matter (Phase II) - VDW unchlorinated drinking water | ecosystem: Environmental > Aquatic > Freshwater > Drinking...
ACCATAGGGCAGATTCTCAGCGAGCCGATTCGGGTTCATCGAATTTCTCCGAACGGGCGCCAGTGCGCGCAACGCGTGGAGGAGCTCCTCGCAGTGGTGGGCTTGAATCCGCTCATGACCGGCCGCTACCCCCACGAGCTGAGCGGCGGACAAAGGCAGCGGGTCGGCATCGCCCGCGCCCTGGCGCTCGAGCCTAAGTTTATCGTTTGTGATGAGCCCATCTCCGCGCTGGACGTCTCCATCCAGGCCCAGATCATCAATCTCCTGGAAGAGTTGCAGGAGCGGTTCAACCTCACCTATCTTTTTATCGCGCACGACCTCTCCGTGGTGCGCCACATCAGCGATCGAATTGTTGTCATGTACCTGGGAAAAGTGGCCGAGATAGCCGACCGACAGGAGCTCTATGAAAATCCGCTCCACCCTTACACGAAGGCGCTCCTGTCGGCCGTTCCCATTCCCGATCCTTTAGTCGAGTCCAGACGGGAGCGTATCGTCCTCAGGGGAGAAGTCCCCAGCTCTTTAAGCCCGCCCTCCGGATGTGTTTTCCACCCGCGCTGTCCCATTGCCACCAAGGAATGCAGCCAAATGACGCCTGAGCTGAGAGAGGTTACAGGGAACCACTGGGTGGCCTGCATGCGGGTGTGAGTTGTCAAGTAACGAATAACGGGTAACAAGTACGCGGGCAAGCCCTTGACAGTTCAAAGGCATATAAAGTAGGTCTAAAGACGCAAAGCGGCGAGACGGCAGTTACTATGCATGGGACAAACAACTTGAAGAAAAAGGACGGAGGTACCTTATGAGAGTTTCGACAAAACTCAGCAAAAACCGGTGTCTCACGATACCCTTAACTATTTTTCTTGCTTTGATCCTTTTGCCGACCGCTGCTCAGGCTGCAGAAAAGGAGCAGGCACGCCGTGGCGGGGAACTGGTCTTTGCCGTAGGGGAAACCCCGCCTTCTTACGATGGTCATCGGGAGACCACCTTTGCCATGCTTCACCCGCTTGCGCCTCACTACAGCACGCTCTTGCGCTTTGATCCGCAGGGCTATCCGAAGATCATAGGCGACGTGGCTGAGAGCTGGAGCGTCTCCAAAGATGGCCTCACCTATACCTTTAAGATTCGCAAGGAGATTAAGTTCCACGACGGCAGTCTTCTGACATCCAAGGATGTCAAGGCGACCTATGAGAAAATAATCTTTCCCGCGCAAGGGGTGGCCAGCGCCCGCAAGGGCTCGTACGGCGTTGTCGACAAGATGGAGACGCCGGACATCTATACGATGGTCTTCTACCTCAAACATCCGTCCGCCTCTTTTTTGGCCAACCTGGCCTCTCCCTGGAACTTTATTTACAGCGCGGAGAAGCTAGCGCAGGAGCCGCGCTGGTACGAGAAAAATGTCATGGGCTCAGGTCCGTTTGTCTTTGTGGAGTATGTGCCCGGCTCCCATTGGGTGGGGAAGAAAAATCCCAACTACTACATGAAGGAGCGGCCTTACCTGGATGGATATAAGGCGATCTTTATTCGGGACACGGCGCCCCGAGTGGCCTCTGTCCGGAGCGGTCAGGCCTTGATCGAGTTTCGCGGCTTTAATCCCGCGGCCCGCGACGACATTGTCAAGGCCTTGGGTAACAAGGTCGTAGTTCAGGAGAGCCCGTGGACCTGTAATTTAACCGTGACCATCAACAACGGGAAAAAGCCCTTCGATGATCCGCGTGTGCGGCGTGCTCTCTCGCTTGCCATCGACAGGCAGGGGGCCTCCAAGGCCCTTGCACAGATCTCGCTCATGAAATTCGTCGGCGGTCTGTTCCGGCCCGGGTCGCAGTTCGCCACGCCCGAGGCCGAGCTGGCCAAGCTCACCGGTTTTGGCAAGAACATCGAGGCGGCGCGCAAGGAGGCGCGTCGGCTGCTCAAGGAGGCGGGAGTCCCGGAGGGTTTTTCCTTCACGCTTAAGAACCGTAATGTCAAAGAGCCCTATGAGGTCACAGGAGTCTATGTCATTGACCAGTGGCGCCAGATCGGCCTGAATGTTACGCACTTACCCCAAGAGGGCGGCCCCTACTTCAATGACTTTCGCCAAGGGAACTATGAGACCGGCATCGATTTCGCCTGCGATTTTATGGACGAGCCGGATCTCCAACTGCAGAAATTTTTAAGCAGCGACAAGAGCCCGCTGAACTATGCCCAGTACAAGGACAGCGTGCTGGACGATCTCTACGAGAAACAGGGCCGCGCGACCAATCCTAAAGAGCGTCTTAAACTGCTCAGGCAATTTGAAAAGCGGGTGCTTGATGAGCAGGCCTACCAGTTTCATGTCCTCTGGTGGCAGCGAATTATTCCCCATTGGGCCAAGGTCAAAGGCTGGAAGATCACTCCGAACCACTACGTGAACCAGGATCTAAGGGACGTCTGGCTGGCGGAGTAGCTTAAGCGAGGATAGCGGATTGAAGATCGAGGATTGCGCTATCCTCTATTCTCCATCTTCGATCCTCGGCTAGAGCATAGAAGATGCGGCAGTATATTTTTAAGCGGCTTGTGCTGATGATCCCAACCCTGTTGGGGGTGGCGGTCATGGTCTTTCTTATGCTGCGCGTGGCTCCCGGAGATATTGTGGAGCTCAAGTACGCCGGCACCGGGGCCTTTGCCCCGAGGGAGGCGATCGAGCGCGAACGTACCCAACTCGGTTTAGATAAGCCGCTCTGGCAGCAGTTTTTGAGCTGGATGTGGGGTATTGTCCGCTTTGATTTCGGCAATTCCATGTGGACGGGCCGTCCGATCACCCAGGAGATCGCCATTCGCCTGGAGCTCAGTCTCGAGCTTGCCGTTATGGCCACGCTCGTGGCGATCTCTCTCTCCGTTCCTTTAGGGGCGCTGGCGGCGCTCAAGCAGGACACTTGGATAGATTATGCTGTGCGGATTTTTTCCATCGCCGGCCTGTCCATCCCCTCCTTTTGGCTGGGAATCATCATCATCCTGGGGTTCCTTATCTTTTTTAAGTGGCTGCCGCCGCTTACCTTTACCTCCTTCTGGGTCGATCCTAAAGCCAATATGATGCAACTCATCTGGCCGGCCCTGGCGGTGGGCTATCGCTACTCGGCAGTTGCCACCCGCATGACCCGCTCGGCCGTGCTGGAGGTCCTGCGCGAGGACTACATCCGAACGGCCCGCGCCAAAGGGTTATGGGAAAAGGTGATCCTTGTCCGCCACGCGCTCAAGAACGCGCTGCTACCGGTGATCACGGTGATCGGGCTCGAGTTCGCTTTTCTTATCGGCGGTCTGGTGGTCACGGAACAGGTCTTTAATCTGAACGGGATCGGGATGCTCTTCGTCGAATCCATCACCCGCCGCGATTACACGATGACCCAGGCCCTGGTCCTGCTCGTCTCCTTCGTTTTTATTTTCGTAAACTTCGTCGTGGATCTGCTTTATGCCTGGTTGGATCCACGCATTCGATACCAGTAAGAAAGAAGACAAAGTGCAGGTTCAAATAGTTCAAGTGGTTCAAGACGTCAGGCGGTTTGAACGATTTAAACGGTTTGAACTTTTTGTATCATGGCCAAAGACGTAGCCCTCGTAACTGAGAATCCTGTGCTCTCCCGCCTTCATGGTTGGTTCGGGGCTTCTCTCCGTTTTGCCCGCCAGCGATCTTTAGGCGCTGCGGGAGCCGTGGTTATTTTCATCATGATTTTCGCCGCGCTCTTGGCAGATATCATTGCCCCTTATGACCCGCTTACGACCGACTATGCGGCCATGTTTCTCCCTCCTGACGCGAGCCATTGGTTCGGCACCGATGCCTTTGGCCGCGACGTGTTTTCCCGCATTCTCCACGGTTCCCGCACGGCATTGTGGGTTGGTTTTTCCTCTTCTTTGTTTTCCGCTACTGCGGGAGCGATCTTAGGCGTGGCCAGCGCCTACTTTGGGGGCAAGATCGATCTCGTCATCCAGCGGCTCATGGACCTTCTTCTCTCCTTTCCCCTCATCGTTTTGGCCCTGGTCGTGGTGGCCATCCTCGGCACCGGGATCATGAACGTGATTCTCGCCATCGCGATCCCTATGGTCCCCCGCTGCGCCCTGGTTGTGCGCAGCAGCGCCTTATCTCTGCGTCAGACACCTTTTGTTGACGCGGCCCGCGCCCTGGGCTTCAGTGACGCGCGGATAATCTTCCGTCATATGCTGCCCAATGTTATGGCGCCGTACCTGATTATGCTTACGGCCTTTTTGGGCCAGGCTATCCTCCTGGAGGCCTCGCTCTCTTTTCTTGGTCTTGGGGTGGCGGAACCTCAGCCAGCCTGGGGCTTGATGTTGCGGGGGGCTGCGGTCGAGTTTGCCGAGAGGGCTCCATGGATGGCCATTTTTCCCGGACTGGCCATCAGCCTTTCGGTCTTTGCTTTCAACCTGTTCGGCGATTCCCTGCGCGACGCCCTCGACCCCAAGTTGCGGGTGTCTTAGGGGTGGGTCGTTTCCGGCGGGTTAAGGGGAAGCGAGAAGAAAAATGTCGTGCCTTTGCTTTCCTTGCTTTCCACCCAGATTCTTCCTCCGTGGGCCTCGACGATCATCTTGCAGATCACCAAACCTAGACCGGTCCCCTTGTGCTTGGAAGTTTTTCCGCTTGTGGTCTGGCGGTACTTTTCAAATAAATCACCCATCTCCTGCGCGGGAATTCCTATCCCGACGTCTTTGACCCAGACCTTGACCTCTGCCGCGTTCTCCCGCGCGGCGCCCACCTCGATGTCACCGTCTTCGCCGGTGAATTTGATGGCGTTGCTGATGAGATTGGCGAAGATCTGTCCGAGGCGGCGAGGGTCGGCTTTGATCTTGGGAAGGGGCGGGTCTATTCGACTCTTGAGAGATATCTTCTTATCCTGAGCCAGGACCAGAAAGTCTTCGAGGCTATTTCGGATCAGCTCTTCAAGATCGACTTCCTCCTTGATCAAATCTAGGCGGTTCGCTTCGATCTTGGAGAGATCGAGAACATCGTTGATGAGATTGAGTAAGGTCCGGCTGTTCGCGCCAACCTTGGCGAGCCATTTTTTCTGCTCTTCATTGACCGGTCCTACCAAGCCATCTTCCAGGATGGCTGTTCCGGACATGATCGCTGTCAACGGGGAGCGCAGATCATGGACGATCATCGCGGTAAAATCCGCCTTGAGCTTCTCCATGGCTTCGGCCTGGAGGTTGAACTTGAGGATGGACTCCAATTCCCGTGCGGCGATCTTGAGAGCCTGGTTTGTCTCCTCCGTATAAAGAGATGGGTTTACGGTGAAGACGGCCAATCCTCCCTCCTGCAAAGCGGCGGAGAAGGGGACGGAGAGCGTGGCCAGGCTTGTCTCGGCCGCCGGTTCTTCCCCGCTCAGAGATTGCGGATTGAGGAGCTTCTCCTGAACGGTTTCTTTGTCTTGGAGGATAAAGAAGCTCTCTTTCATTATTGTTTTCTTGGCCGATTCTAAAAGGGAGGGGGGAACTGTTTCGCCCAGATGAACGACCAGGAGAGGGCCGTTCGGCGCGCGCAAGCAGAGCAGGGCGATTTGGTAGTCGATCAAGGATTGAAAGAAGTCGAAGAAGGCCTGTAAGGAGCGCGTCAGATCACCGCTGAAGCTTCCGATCTCGCGGATGCGGTTGCTCACGGTAGCCTCGAAGAGGAGGCGATCGAGGAGATCGGTGAGACGGGCGTGGGCCCCTTGGCGTGCCAAGGCCGCCGCTCCCTTGCGGCTTCTTTCTTCCACGGCGAGCCTCTTTTTTTCTTCCAGGAGACGCGCGACCTCTTTTTCCAACGCCGTTGAGTCCGCGGACTTTAGGACATAACTATCTGCCCCGGCCTCCTTGCCCCAGAAGCGATGTTCCTGATGGTCTAAGGTTGTCAGCAGTATGATGGGAAGATCCTCGGTGGCCGGGTCATTTTTGAGCAGCCGGCAGACCTGGTAGCCTGTCAGTTCAGGCATGACGATGTCGGAGACCAAAAGGTCGGGGTTCTCTCTATAGGCGAGATTGATCGCCTCCATGCCGTTGCTTCCCTGGATGACCTGATATCCTTTGCGCTCAAGGGCGAGAGAGATGGTGCTTCTCTGAGTGCGGCTATCGTCAACGACGAGGACCTTGGCGGCCATTTTATTTCATCTTTCCTTTTTCGGCGGGGATTGCCTGGACGATCTCTTCTGCGATCCTTTCCAAGGGGCTTACGATTTCGGCGGCCCCGAGCAAGATGGCCTCTCTGGGCATTCCAAAGACGAGAGAGGTCGCTTCGTCTTGGACGATCGTCCTGCCTCCGGCCTCTCTGATCTTTTTCAGGCCTTTAGCCCCGTCACTGCCCATTCCTGTGAGCAACACGCCGATGGCGCCTCTGCCATAGACGCGGGATGCCGATTCCATAAGCTGATCTATCGCGGGCCTGTGACCCTTAACCGGCGGGCTGTCTTCAAGAATGATTTCGTTATCTCTGCCAATTTCCAGGTGGTGGTTATCCGGCGCGAGATAAACATTTCCGGTGCCAAGGGTTTCCCCCTTGGCGGCGACCTTAACTGAAAACGGAACCTCACGATCGAGCCAGCGGCTCAGACCCGTGACAAACCCTGGCGCGATGTGCTGGACGATCGCAATAGGGAAGAGAAAGTTCCGGGGAAGTCCTTTCAGAATCGCGGCGAGGGCAGGCGGTCCTCCAGTGGAGGCTCCGATCACGACCGCACCTTGTCCGAGGGCCGTTGTACCCATTGGCTTGGCCTTCGGCGGATTCACCGGCGGTTTTCTGATCAGGTGCATCGGCCGGATGCGCGCCGCCACTTTGATCCGGGATATCAGCTCGTTTTTGATTTCCGACAACCCTTTCAGTCTGTTGCCGCTGGGTTTCCCCATGATATCCACCGCGCCGCTGCGCAGCGCCTCGAAGGCGACTTCTGAATCGTGGCTCTCGATCATCTGACTCACAACCAGAATGGGTAGCGGACGGGTCGAAGCGATGGCCTTGATCGCTTCCAGTCCGCTCATCACGGGCATGTTGAGATCCATTGTCATCACATCCGGCTCCAGGGAATTTCTCAGTTCAATCGCCTCCCGGCCATTTTTTGCCCAGCCCACGACCGTGATTTCAGTCTCCTCTCTGAGGGCCTCCCGCATGATAGCGGCAACGAAAGGAGAGTCTTCGGCGATAAGAACCCGGATCATAAACTCAAACGAATCGGTGGATGATCTCCAAAAAACGCTTCTGGTCAAAGGTGGCCTTGGTCATATAGGCGTCTGCGCCTACTTCGATGCCCCTTCTCTTATCTGCTTCCGTTTGCAGGGCCGTTACCAGGATCACAGGGATGTCCCGGAAGCGTTGGTCTTTTTTTATCCTCTCAGTCAGCGCCATGCCGTCGAGGCGCGGCATCTGGACATCCGTGACCACCATGTCGAAACTCTTTTCATGCAGCTTGATCAGGGCGTCTTCTCCATCTACCGCTGTCGTGACGTCAAAGCCGGCCGCTTCAAGAATGTTTCTCTCCAGGGTGCGGGTAGTGAGCGAGTCTTCCACTACCAGCACCCTTTTTTTCGTCGGCGGTAAGGGCGGTTTGGAAAAAGAGTTGGGTGGGGGCTGGGTCCGGCCTTGATGCGACAGGGAGCGGATCAGTTCGTTCGGGTTCAGGATGAGCGCGATCTCTCCTTTTCCAAGAATCGTTCCTCCAGAAAGAAAGGGGACAAGGTCTAAAATTTTTCCCAGCGGTTTCACCACGACCTCCTCTTCTCCCAATAGGGCTTCTACCCCGAAGACGACCTTTCCTCTGGGACTCTGCAGCAGCAGCGCCGGGATAGTGCCGTTGTTGGGCTCTTCTTTGGGCAAGTTAAGGATGTCGGCCAGCCAGGCGAAGGCGAGTGGGGCCCCGTGGATGACGACCGCGGTTTTTCCTTCGACAGAGGTAATCTGATCCGGAGAAAGGAGCAGAGTTTTTTCCAACGCGTCCGTAGGGAGACAAAAGATATCCCCGCCGGCGCGGAAGAGAAGGGCGTGGGCCGTGCCCAGCGTGAGGGGAAGCGAGAGGGTGAAAGTCGCTCCTTCACCGGCCTTGGACTCCGTGAGGATAGATCCTTTAAGCCGCTCTAATTTGTCCAAGACCACGTCGAGGCCTATGCCTCGGCCTGAGATTTCAGTGACTCCGGGAGCGGTCGAAAAACCGGGGCGGAAAATGAGATCCCACACCTCTTCATCGCGCCACCGTCCGATCTCTTCGGCTGATTCGAGGCCTCTTTGAACTGCGCTCCTCTCGATGGCTTGACGGTCCAGTCCTTTGCCGTCGTCCTTGACGGAGATAAAGACCCTGGTGCCCTCTTGTCGGACGCCGACGAGGAGCCTTCCCTGTCTGGGCTTTCCCTTCCGCTCTCTTTCCTCGGCGGTCTCGATCCCATGATCGATCGAGTTCCGGACCAAGTGGATTAAAGGATCTCTCAGTTCCTCGAGGATTTTTTTGTCGAGGCGAGTCGCAGTCCCTTCCACCACCAACTCTACCTCTTTTCCGAGGTCGCGGCTCAAGTCACGGACCATTCTGGGAAATCGGTCGAGGATGGTGGAGAGGGGAAGGAGACGAAGATCTCTCACCCCTTCATGAATTTCATTGACGAGCATCTCTAGGCGGTGCGTATTCTCGGACACCCCCTGGAGGATTTCGCAAAGCTCTTCATTCAGCCCATCCATCCTGTTGAGGAGCGGACTCTGCGGCACGTCCTCAGCCAGCTTTTTTCGCCAATCCTCTAAGAGGTCCAAGGTCTCTTCGATTTGCCGGAGATTGTCCAAGGCCTCGATCTTGGCGACTAGAAGCTCCCCCGTCTGGTTGATCAAGGTGTCGAGCCGGTCCGTTTGCACTCGGATGGTGGTGAGGGCTCCGGCCTCTTCCCGACTGATGGAGACTTGCCCTGATCCTAAAGGAGACCGAGGTTGCTCTTTTTTGTCGGGCGGGCGGCCTGCCGGGGAGATCTGGGAAGGAGTTTTTTCTCCAACGGCGATCTGGAGCTGTTCGAGGAGCTGGTCGGTGCTTTCAGGTTCTTTGCCCTCTTCCAAGGCGGTGAGGGTATGAGAGAGCGCGTCGACGTCCCGGTAAAGGGCGTCCATGATGGATGGGGTAACCTGTTGTTCGCCGCGGACAAGCTGCGTGAGCAGCGACTCGAGGTAGTGAGCGAGGGTCTCGACTGTCTTAAAGCCCATCATCCGGGAGGCGCCCTTGAGGCTGTGGGCCGAGCGCAGGATATCATCCAAAGGCGCCTGCTGTGGCTGGCGCTCCAGCGCGAGCAGCCCTTCATTCAGCTTTTGGATGTGTTCGCTGCATTCTTCGCGGAAGATTTGGAAGAGACGCTGGTATTCCTGATCGCCGGGCTCCATCTTCAATCTTGGGAGGTTTTGAAATGGTTCTCTTTGGCTATGCGGAATCTCTTGACCAAGTCCTGTAGAGATTGGCCCAGGACCAGCAGCTGAGAGGCGGCTACGTTGGTTTGCTTCGTTCCAATCACCGTCTCTTTCATTCCCTGATCGATGCTGCGCATGGCCTCGGATAGCTGATCGGCGCCGATGGCCTGCTGACGGGTAGCCAGAGTGATCTCTTGGACGGATTCCACTGTTTGCTTGATCATGGAGGTCACGCCTTGGAGGGTTTCCCCCGCCTGGAGGACTTGCCTGACTCCTTCTTCCACTCCCTTGTTTCCCTCTTCCACCACCAAGATCGTGCTCTGCGTGGCTGCCTGAATCTCCTGGATGATAGCGCCAATCTGGGCCGCCGCCTTTTGACTTTGATCGGCGAGCTTACGCACCTCGGTGGCGACCACGGCAAATCCCCTCCCGTGTTCTCCCGCGCGGGCGGCTTCTATGGCCGCGTTCAGAGCCAGCATGTTGGTCTGCTCGGCGATGTTGGAAACGGTCTGAACGATGGAGCCGATTCTCTGGATCTGCTCGCTTAGTTTAAGGATATTTTGGGCGATCCCCTCGGTCTTTACTTTGAGGCGGTCCATTTCTTCAATTCCCTTTTGTACCGCTTGGTTTCCTTCTGCTGTAGCGTGACTGGCCTCCTTCCATTGTGTGGCCATCTCCTCGGCTGTTTTCCCCACCTGGTTGGAAGACTGGGCGAGCTGCTGGATGGTCGTGGTGATCTGGTTGATCGCGGCCGCCTGGGAGGCGACGGTGCGCTCCTGTTCTTCAGCGGCGGCGGAAATCTGGCTGGCCGCCGCGCTGGTGTTCTGAACTACCTCCGTAATCCGCACGACTATTTGGTTGAGGTCTTCTACCATCCTATTCAAGGAACTCGCTAACAGGCCCATCTCCGACGCGTCCCGTGTAGGGAGAGCGGCGGTCAGGTCCCCTTGCGCGACCCGGTGGGCGAAACCTACCCCTTCGCGGATGGGTTGAGAGATGGTACGGGCGATCACCAGTGATGCCCAGGCCGCGATGAGGATGGTAAAAACGATAATGGACAAGACCGTATTGCGGAGTTTGGTAACCGGGGCGAACCCTTCGGCTTCGTCAATCTTGGCGATCAGGACCGCCCCTATCTCAGACAAGGGGCGGAATGATCCGACCACAGGGACACCGCGGTAGTCCTTGTAGAATGCTTCTCCTTTTTTTCCTTCAAGGCCCAGACTGATAGTATTATTTTCCGGAACACTTTTGAGAACGGTTGATTCTTCGGTGAAGCGTGATTGGGTGAGCATCCTGCGGTCCCGATCAACAATGATGACCTCGCCGGTCTCTCCGAGACCTGACCGCTCTTCCATGAGTCGGAGGATAGGTCGCAAATCCACTTCCAAGGCGGCGTAGCCTACCACCTTCGCGCTCTCGTCAAGGACCGGGCTGGCAATGATGAAAACGGGCTGTTGGGCTACTTTGGAGTAGAAGACCGGGCTGACAAAGGTCCGGTTGGTCTCTATTTTAGGGAGGCCGGTTTCAGCCAGGCTCTTTCCCTCCTGGGCCAAGGCCTGGGAATGGGCAACCACGATCTTACCTTCCTTGTCGGCTATCATGACATCAATATAGGAAGTGCTTGTCTCTTGCCTTGCGGCTACGAGGTTTTTTGCTTTCTCGATTCTCTCTTCAGGTGTCTTCGCCGAGAGCTGGGGATAGCTAATTCTAAAGGCGGGCGACATGAGATCTTTGATCGCCGTGCTGCCGGCAAGGTTCTCAGCATCTTTCAGCTCAACCTTAAACCAGCTCTGAAGGATGTATGTCTTGTTGTCGGCAACCGCGTTGAGCTTGTTGACGATTTCTCTCTCCAGGCTCGCACGGCTGTTCCGGTAAGCCAGGATGCCGATGGCTAGAATAGGAATGAAGGAGAGGGTGAGAAAACAGAGCGTCAATTTCCCTTTTATAGTTGCGGGAACTATTTTATTGAAGAGGTCTCGCGGCAATGGCCATTTCATTTTGTCTCTCCCTGGGGCTGGTCCGAGGCTTGGTTGATTTGTCCCGAAAAGCGGGGGTCCGAAAGAATCTTTTCGATGTCGAGCAGGCTCAGCGGCTGATTATTGAAGAGCGCCTCTCCTCTGAGAAAGAGGCCCTGCTCCGGTTCCAAGGATAGGGGGGGCGGATGAATATCCTTTGCAGCAAAAGTCAGAATATCTTTAGCCTGGTCGACGGCGAAGGTCAATTTGTTCCCTTTGGTGGATACGACTAAGAGGGCGGGGACGAACTGACGCGGCTCTCCCTGGGGTAAACCCAGGATCGGGCACAGATCGAAAACCGGCAACAGCTCCCCTCTCAAGTTAATGGCTCCGAGCAGGTGCGCCGGGGCGCGAGGAATGCGGCGCAAAGGCACGAATTGGCGCGTCTCGGCAAGATACCTAAGTTCGATACCGTAAAGCTCCTCTCCCAGTTGGAAGGAGAGAATAGAGATTTTTTCCCCGCTCTCCTCCGGGGTTGGGATCTCGCTGAGAACCCTGGCCCTTTCACGCAGGATCTCGCGCAGACTTTCTACGCCGGTTTGGGCATCATCTATGAAGGTGGTTGCTTTCCTGTCATTCATGGCCGTCTTTGACCTGCCAATCACCGAGTTCCTGGACTTCTACCACCGTAAAGATTCGCCTCGCGTTTAAAATGGGAATGAGATGTCCCTCCCATTTTGCGACGCCAAGGATAAACTGACTCTGTAGGCTTCCCATAAAGGAAGAGAGATCTGGAGCGGGCTCCATCTGTTGGGAGGAAAGATGGACTAATGACAGGGCCTCATCCACGATGAGACCGAAGAGTTTTTTCTGAAAGGGAACGACCAGGACGGCGGTTTTAAGGTTCCACGGACGCCGTCTGAGTCCCATCCGCTGCCTTAAGTCCATAGCTGTGACGATCCGTCCCCGCAGATTGAAAATGCCGCTGACAAAGGGCGGGGCATCCACGAGGGGCGTGAGCTCCGGTAGGGGGACCACTTCTTGGACTTCTTGAACAGGCACGGCATACCAGACTTGGTCCAGGGCAAAAGTGAGCAGTGAGAAATCATCCTTCATAGGCCATTTCTCTATCGACTAGCGCCAGAAGTTGCCGGGGGGTCATTTCCTCCGCCCCTTGTAACGTCTCAGAAAAGGATGCGGAGGCGAGCAGGCTCTTCGCCGCAGCAAAGCTTTTGTTCGCCTTTTTGATCTGCCCTTGTTTTTTGTAGATTCTGCCCAGATAGAAGTGACCGAGGGCAAAGTTTGGTTCGATGTAAACCGTTTTCTTAAGCGACTGGAGCGCCTCATCTATCTTACTTTCCTCGATCCAGGAGAGAGCTAAGAGGTAGTGAGCCCACAAATGGAGGGGCTCGAGAGCGATCGCGCGGGATAGCCAATAGGTAGCCTCTCGCAAGTGACGGCGGTCGGCAGCGATCTGGCCCAGCAGAAAACAGACGCGGCAGTCCCTGGGCCTCTTTTGCGCTTCGCTCGCGAGCAGCACCAAGGCATTGTCTACCTTCCCTTGGGACACGAGCTTTACTGCCTCCTCCACGCCATCTCTCGCGCCATTTTTTTGACCGCTCTTCGTGTGTTCTCCCTTGATTGCATGAAAGCTCGGTGTTTGGGGAATTGCCGGCAAAGGCGGCAAGGGAGAGATAGAGATCGGAGACAATAAATGCTTTTTGGGCGAGGCTTTTTGATAGATAACGGTATCGGGAAAAATCCGCGCCTCGAAGTCCTGATAGATCTGGCGTGAGTATTCCGCCGCGCCCGTTATGAGAAATCCTCCCTCGCGCAGACAATCGTAAAACTTGTGAATGACCTTTCGGATCGTCTCGGGGCGAAAGTAGATGGTGACGTTGCGGCAGAGAATGATATCCAGGTCGGTTGTGCCATAGAACGGGGATGGGTAGGGATCGCTCTTTAAGTTGAGGGGTTGGAATATGACCAGGGAACTGATGCGCTCATCGATGCGGTAACGTTCCCCCTTCTCCGGATGGAAGTACTTCTTGATAACATCAGGATCTACCCCCCTGAAAGCCCAGGGCCGGTAGATGCCCTGTTGAGCTTTTTCCAGCGCGTCCATATCGATGTCGGTAGCGAGGATGGTGATCTGCCAATCACGTAGCGCCGGGAAGTTGTCGAGCAGGAGAATGGCAAGGGAGTAAGGCTCCTCTCCCGTAGAGCAACCCGCGCTCCAGATCCTAAGCGACTTCTTTCCTTGCGGCTCCTTGCCTTGTATGATTTCCGGCAGGAGGTAGTTTTTCAGCGCCTCAAAATGGGGCGAAATGCGGAAAAAATAAGTCTCATTAGTGGCTATCGCCGCCACCAGTTTATCCAAGAGACTGCGCCCTTCTGCGGAGCCCACTGCAATGGCCCGGATAATTTCTCCCGGGGCAGTTGAGGAAAGACTGCCCGTAGGACCTTGGAAGGGCTCCTCCAGGCGGTTCAGCTTCTCATCGGGAAGGTACAGACCCGTTTTTTCCTCCAGGAGATCTCTCAGCTTAAGGAGATCACGTTGGGTGTAAGCCAAGGATAGTTTAGGCATGGTTCATTCCTTGCCAAGGGTAGATTTTGAGTCTGGGAAAGTCAAGATGATTCTCGGCCATAGCGGGAGTGATTTATTGAGTGGGATGTGCTATCCCAAAAAGGCTCATGATCAATATTGCGGCCAATTGCCGGAAGGTGCTAGACCGAATAAACGAGGCGGCGGCGAAATGCGGGAGAGATCCCCGGGGGATCAAGCTGCTGGCCGCATCGAAGTCTCAAGGCGCCTCCCAAATCCGGGCCGCTATGGAAGCAGGGATCCGGCTTTTTGGCGAGAACTACGTTCAGGAAGCGAAGGCTAAGAGAGACGTGATCCAAGATCCTGTGGAATGGCATATGATCGGTCATCTCCAGCGCAACAAGGTCAAGGCGGCGCTGGAGATATTTGATCTCGTCGAGTCTCTGGGCAGTGTGGAATTGGCCAGAGAGCTGCACAAGGAAGGGAAAAAGAGCGGGAAGACGGTCCGCGCTTTTGTTGAAGTGAATCTCGGGGGCGAGGAAAGTAAAAGCGGCGTCGCTAAAGATAAGGTTGGATCGTTGCTGCGCGAGATAGGAAAACTCTCCCATCTCAAGGTTGAGGGATTGATGGTGATCCCGCCTTTCATAGAAAACCCCGAAGCGGCGCGGCCCTATTTTCGCGCCTTGAGAGAACTTCAGGCAGATCTCATGGCGTTCAATTTGCCTAACGTGAATCTTAGGGAGCTCTCCATGGGGATGACCCACGACTATCCGGTGGCGGTCGAGGAGGGAGCCACATTGGTACGGATCGGAACCGCCATTTTCGGACCAAGGGACGCGTAAACAAAGCCGATGTTTATCCTAGCTAATCTTTTAATCGCTCTGGCCCAGGTCTTGGACTATCTCTTATCGGCCTATATGTGGATCGTCGTTGCCCGGGCGGTGATTTCCTGGGTGAACCCGGATCCGCATAACCCCATAGTTCGTTTTCTCTACGGCGCCACCGAACCGCTCCTCTACCGGTTGCGCCGCGCCTTCCCGCTTTACGCAGGAGGGATTGATTTTTCCCCTATCCTTGTTTTTGTCGCAATTATCTTCCTGCAGCGGTTTCTGGTCCAGTCGCTTTATGATCTGGCCGGCGCGCTGCGATTTATGGGATAGATCTTTTGGCTTTTATGAAGTCTCTTTTCGTTTCCGAGATCCGCGAGAACCAGCCGGTAGATTCGGTCTTTTTGGTGACGGCCAAGAACCACGGGGTGACCAAAGGCGGCAGCGGCTATCTGACTCTGAAGCTGGCGGATCGAAGCGGCGAAATCGAAGGGAGGGTGTGGGAGCGGGCGGAAGACCTGGCGCGGGGATTCGAAAAGAACAACTTTGTCCGGGTGCGCGGGCAGGCCACCCTTTATCAAGGGAAGGTCCAGATCCGCGTGCAGGATATTTCCTGCGTGGATGAGGACAAAGTAACCACGGGAGATTTTTTACCGAGGAGTCCGTACGATACCGAGGCCATGGCCTCGGAGCTGATGACGATCCTCAGATCCATAAAGAATCCCCATCTGCGCGGCCTGGCCGAGGCCTTCTTCGCCGACGCAGCCTTCATGGATATGTTCAAGCGCGCCCCGGCCGGAAAAACCATCCACCATCCCTATTTGGGTGGTCTCTTGGAGCACACCCTGTCGCTTCTCAAGCTCATCCTCAAGGTGGTGGAGAATTACCGGGGCATCGATGTGGATCTTCTCCTTGTAGGCGGGTTTCTCCATGACAGCGGCAAGGTCTATGAGTTCTCTTTTGACCGGGCGGTGGAATATACCGACCGGGGACAGCTCCTGGGCCATCTGGTCATGGAGGTCGAGATGGTCAGCGAGAAGATCAAGGCCGTCCCGGACTTTCCCGAAGAGCTCGCCATGCTCGTGAAGCACATGCTCGTGAGCCACCACGGCTCTTTAGAATTTGGCTCGCCCAGGCTGCCGCAGACGGTCGAGGCGGTTATCCTTCACTACTTGGATGACCTGGACGGCAAGATCCAGAGCATTCAAAGCCTGATGGAGAAAGAGCAGGGCCCCCGTTGGACCTCGTTTCATCGCGCCTACGGCCGCAGTTTTTTCCGCGGCAAGCCCGAGGAAGGAAGCGACGGCTAGGGATCGCAAGCTGCAGAATGCAAAATTTAAAATTTTGCTTTTTGAATTGATGACGCCGGGAGGATCTGAGCAGTGAAAATATTTCTAGCTGGAAACTGGGTGGATAAGCCCAAAAAGATCGAGGTGAGAAACCCCTTCGATAACTCGGTCATCGACACGGTGCCCAAGGCTGACGCGGGTGATCTGGAAAAAGCGCTGGCGTTCGCGCAACGCGGCGCCAAGGTGATGGCGCAGCTTTCGAGCTACGAGCGCTGGAAGATCTTGCGCAAGGCCGCGGATCTCATGGCCGCCCGCAACGAGGATCTGGGCCAGCTCATTTCCAAAGAGGAGGGAAAAATCATCGCCGAGGGGCGGGGGGAGGCGAGCCGGGCGGTCGAAACGATCATGGGATCGGCGGAGGAGGCGAAACGGATTCATGGCGAGACGGTCCCCCTGGACGCGGACCCCACCGGCAGTAAGAAGCTTGGATTCACGCTGCGCGTGCCCTGTGGAGTAGTGGCGGCGATTGCGCCGTTCAATTTTCCGCTGAACCTCGTCGCCCACAAGGTAGGCCCGGCCCTGGCCGCGGGGAACACCGTGATCGTCAAGCCGGCGTCGGATACGCCGCTCTCGGCCTTGAAGCTGACCGAGATCCTGCTCGAAGCCGGGCTGCCGCCGGAGGGGATTCAATGCATCGCCGGCCCGGGCGGCGAGATCGGCGATGCCCTGGTCGCCGACCGGCGCGTGCGCAAGATTACGTTTACCGGCAGCCGCGAGATCGGCGATCGCATCTGCCATATGGCCGGCATCAAGAAAGTGACCATGGAGTTGGGCTCCAACAGTCCTCTCATCATCATGCCCGACGCCGATCTGGACAAGGTAGCGGCCGCGGTAGCGATGACCGGGTACGGAAATGCAGGGCAGACCTGTATCTCAACCCAGCGGGTTCTGACGGCAAAGAAGGTTTACGGCGATTTTCTCGCCGCGCTGAAGCCCAAAGTGGAAGCGCTGACCACCGGTAACCAGCTTGACGAAAAGTCCAAAGTCGGGCCGATGGTCAAGGAGAGTGAAGCTCGGCGGGTCGAGGACTGGATTAACGAAGCGGTCGCGGGCGGCGCGCGTCTGGTAGCCGGCGGCGGC
>Ga0105164_10001158_pt1 | contig 17104 bp, 14 predicted proteins | sample VDWuncwatermetaG_FD_89674 | JGI IMG/M metagenome (GOLD analysis project Ga0105164, IMG submission 89674) | Wastewater microbial communities from Netherlands to study Microbial Dark Matter (Phase II) - VDW unchlorinated drinking water | ecosystem: Environmental > Aquatic > Freshwater > Drinking...
ATAAAAGTCAGCCCCGCAAGCCTTGACCTTTTACCTGCGGAGCTGAAAGCAAAAAAAACCAAGGCCGCCGGAAAAAAAGAATTGCTGCGGTTGAGCCTATCCGCCTGCGCTATCATTTTCGTTTTGTGCCTGGGCTTTGCCAGGAACCTGGACAACAAAGCCAGGTATCTCGGTTTGTTAAAGGCGCAGTTGAATTTAATCAGCGCAGAGGCCGGCCCATTGGAAGAAATGGAAAAAAGGCTCCAGACCTTGGAAAACCGCGGGCAAAAGGGCTTCAGCGGCCTGGATGAGCTGCATGAGCTCTACCGGGTCCTGCCGCCGCAGATAACATTGACTGTTTTTGGCTATGACGAAAGCGGCCGGGCCGTTATTCAGGGCCAGAGCCCGGAATTAAACGCGATATTCGGCCTGGCAGCGGAACTGGAAAAGTCAGCCGTGTTCAGCGGATTTTCCGTAAAGGTGCAATACGCGACAAAGAAAGTGGTCGCCAGCGGCGAGGTAATAGATTTTGAAATAATCTGCCTCCGCCAGGAGCAATCATGAGCATGATCCTTACCCAAAGAGAAAAGAATATTTTTTATTTGACTGTGGCGATTTTGGCCTTTGCCCTGCTGTTTAATTTCTTGGCCGTACCCTTTCTTGATAAAGCCGACCGTATCAACCGCCAGATAAAGCTGGCGCGCGTAAAGCTGATCAAATACACGGCGCTTGTTTCCGGAAAGGACTATATCCAAGCCAGGTACGCGAAATTTTTTCCCGGTACCCAGTCAGCCGGAGGCCAGGATGGGACGTCAGTCAGCGCTCTTAACGAACTAGAGAGCCTCACCCGGGATTCCGGTATCAGGATCCTGGATTTGCGACCCAGGCAGGCAGCAGCCGCGGCAAGCGGATATAATGAGCTGCCCATTGACCTGCGCACCGAGGGAGAGATAGAGGGCTATTTTAGATTTATTTATAACCTGCAAAGTTCACCGTCCTTATTAAAGGTAAAGAGTTTTCAGCTTAGCGCCCTGCCTAACAGCAATGCCTTAGAAGGCAATTTTTCCATTTACCAGATTTCTGTTTCGGACAAGTAAAATATGGAAATAATCTTGACAGATATATTTTTTTATGGTATATACTCTCTATATAGAGAGTGAAAGGAGCAAGGCATCGCTAACATATACCTGATTAAGGATTTAGCCCGGATCACCGGGTATTCCATACATACCTTAAAATTCTATCTCAAGATCGATTTAATCAAAGAAGTAAGCCGCAGTCCTGAGACCAGGTTCCGTTATTTTGACGATTCCACTGTGGAGCGCCTGAAGAAGATCCGTGAATTAAGAAAGGCCGGCGCACCCATCAAAGAGATCAAGCATGAGTTATTATAAGATCTTAGGCCTGGAAAAGGAGCCGTTTTCCACCAGCCCTGACCCGGAATTCTTTTATCACTCCGCCAGCCACTCTACCGCGCTGAAGCGGCTGGAAATCGCCATCCGCCTGCGCCGCGGCCTGTCCCTGGTCCTGGGAGATGTCGGCACAGGTAAGACTACGCTTTCCCGCGCGCTTCTGCAGGCCTTTAAAGACGAGAATGACTTTATATTCCATCTTATCCTTGACCCCAGCTATAAATCCGAATACCAGTTTCTTTTCACCCTGGCCAGGATGTTTGATATTATGCCGTCTTTTAAATCCACTCTTGATTTTAAAGAGGCGCTGGAGAAATACCTTTTTCAAAAAGGCGTGGAAGAAAACAAGACTATCGTCCTTTTAATCGACGAGGGCCAGAAGATCACCCCTGAAAACCTGGAAGTTTTGCGCACGCTTTTAAATTACGAGACCAATGAATACAAATTGCTCCAACTGGTGATCATGTCCCAGGTGGAGCTCTTGCCGCGGCTTAAAAGGGTGCGTAATTTTTTTGACCGCGTGTCTTTAAAATACACCATCAACCCGCTGGATGAATTTGAGACCAGGCAGATGATAGAATTCCGCCTTAAGAAAGCCGGTTACAGCCGTCAGGAGCAATTATTCAGCGACGAAGCGATGAACTTTATATATCAGTATAGCCAGGGATATCCCCGGAGGATCGGCATCCTCTGCCACGACGCTCTGGAGGCGGCGGTGATGAAAGAGGCGCAAGTCGTGGATGCGGCAATTGTCCGCGGCCTGCTGGCCAGCGAGGTAGGCGTATGAGAGATGCTATTACGCCCGAAGAAAAACTCCTGCGTTTGATCCGCGGCTCAAAAAAGCATAAAACGCCTGCATCCATAGAGAATATTCCTACCGAAGGCGGAAGCCTTGCGCCGGCTACAGCAGGGGACGGCGGGAAATCATCTTTTTTAGCAGGGCATCTGTTCAGGCTGGAGGCGCGCAAAGCCCTGCGCTGGGGTTTTGCCCTGTCTTTATTATATCTGGGTGTTTCTTTGGCCTACCCGTGGTTTGGCCTAAAAAAAGTCAAACTGCCGCCTGTTGCCGGTAATGCTGCCGGCCAGATAAAGCCGCTATCCCGGGAGGAGGCAAAGCCTTTTGAGTTTTATCTTGACGGTGTCCGCGGCCGGCAGATCTTCGCCGGGGCCGGCTCTACCGTGACCGCGGCCCTGCCGCAGGCAGCGGCGGGAGTGAATGTGGCAGACGATATCAGCCTGGTTGGTATTATCTCCGGGGAAAACCCGCAGGCAGTCGTAGAGGACAAGAAGAACCAGAAGACTTATTATTTAAGCCGCGGCCAGTTGATCGGAGACTTAAGGGTTGACGATATAAAGGAAGGAAAGATCATTGTGGATCGCAAAGGACAGAAGTTTGAGTTATACCTTTAACACTGGAGCAAAAAATGATAAATAAAATATTTTCCATGTTTATAATTTTAGCCCTCGCGGCTCAACCGCTGGCTTATGCCCAGGAAGACGCTCCGGCGGCAAGCACGGCCCCGGCTCCGACTGCTTCTCCGGTTGCTGCGGCAAATCCGGAGCTTGAAACGTCTAAAATAACGCTGGATATAAAAGGAATGGATATTGTGGATGTCTTAAAGATGCTTTCCAGCCGTTCAGGGATGAATATCGTGGTCGGTAAGAACGTGGCCGGACGAGTGACACTTTTTTTAAAAGATGTGCCGGTTGAGGACGCCTTTGAGATCATCCTGCTCTCAAACGAGCTGGCTTATGAAAAAAAGGACGATATCATCAATGTGATGACCCAAAGGGACTACGAATTGATCTATGGCCAGCGTTTCCAGGACCAGAAACAGGCGGTGACCGTCAGGCCGCAATACGCTAAGGCCGCGGATCTGGCGCGCGCCCTGAATCAGATCAAGACTAACCTCGGCAGGATCGTGGTGGATGAGGGATCAAACACCCTGGTGATGATAGATTCCCCGGAAACTCTTAAGCAGATGCAGGGTTTTATCAATGGGGCGGACTTGCCGGTTGAGACCAGGATCTTCAGCCTTAATTACTCTACCGCGGATAAATTAAGCCCTAAACTGCAGGAAGTCATCACTAAGGGCGTCGGCTTGATTAAAATAGACGAACGCAGCAACAAGATCGCCATCACCGATTATCCGGACAGGCTTAATGAGATTGCCAAGGTCATCGAAGCTTTTGACGAAAAACCCCTGCAGGTCTTAATCGACGCGCAGATCATTGAGGTCAAGCCATCGGATCAGTTCCAGATGGGCGTCAACTGGGAATACTTTATAAAGGAAAAATTCGATTTTAAAACAAATCTTCCCGTGACTACCCAAAATATCTTGTCTATCGGCGCGGCCGCGGCCGGAGGGGCCGGGGCCGTGCTTGCCGCCGGCCAGTACAAGGGCATAATAGATATATTACGTACCGTGGGCGAAGTCAATGTCCTTTCCAGCCCCAGGATCATGGCCGTAAATAACCAGGAAGCCAAGATACATATAGGAAGGCGTGATGCCTATATTACTTCTACTACTTCACAGGGCGGCAGCGGAAACACTGTGACCAGCCAGAGTGTAAATTTTGTCGATGTTGGGATCCAGTTGCGCGTGACCCCAACCATTAGTAAAGATGGTTTTGTCACAATGAAGATCAAGCCTGAGGTTAGCGATGCCATACCAAAACTCGTAAAATCCCAGGATCAAGACACGGAAATCCCAATTGTGAGTACTTCAGAGACTGAAACCACGGTAATGGTCAAGGATGGAGTGACCATTATTATCGGCGGCCTGGCGCAGGATAAAAAGAATAAGACGGTAAAGAAAATCCCTATACTTGGCGATATACCTTTATTAGGAGTTATATTCAGGAGCACCGATGAAAAAACGGAGAAAGACGAATTGGTGATCCTTTTAACTCCGCATATTATGTCCGGCGAGAAGTCTTATGTGGATTTCTCCGAGATTCCGCCGGTCGAAGGCGCTGTTGCCCGGATGGAAAAAGGTAAGATCATCACAGAGAAGTTTACGCCTAATCCTACAAGCAAGCAAAATTCCGGCGAAGGCTCGGTATCCGCTTATTACCTGAGCCTGCTTGATAAAGTTAATCGCAGTGTCAGTCAAAACATCCCGCCGGACAAGTTAAAAGGAAAGGTGAATCTAGTTTTTAGGGTATCTTCCGATGGAAGCCTGGTTGGTGAGCCGACGGTCACAGGCCAAGCGCAACCGGGTTTAGATGATTGCGCGGTCAAAGCAGTCAAAAACGCATCTCCTTTCCCGCCATTACCCCCGGAACTTCGTAAGAGCGAAGAAGACTTCCGCGTTACCCTGGAGTATAAGTAAATTTTCCGGCAAAACGGATCTATGAGGCCTTTTTTCTTGACAGGGGCCTTAATTTATGCGATATTACTTAAGTAGGTTGATATTTAAGCTTATTAACTATTCAGGAGGCAAAAAATGATCCATCTTGGCCTGAGAGAATTCGCGGACAGGGTTGATGAATACATACGTGTGATCGTCAACAACTCACTGCACAAGAACGATAATGAGTTGTTTAAGGGTAAGATCACTATGCCGCAGTGCTTGATCCTGGATCACCTTCTGCGGGAGGGTGTAACAAATATGACCGCCTTGGCTAAGCATATGCATGTTTCAACCGCGGCAATGACCGGCATGATCGAAAGGCTGGTTAGGGACAGCTACGCCCAAAGAGCCTATGACCGCGATGACCGCCGCGTAATAAAGATCCGCTTGACCCCTAAGGGGGCGGCGCTGGTAAAAAAGATCAACGCGCAGCGCCGCCACATGATAATCAAGGTTTTCGGCAAGCTCTCCGAAACAGACCGCCGGAATTATCTCGGCATTCTGGCAAAGATAAAGGACGTTCTAGCCAGGGAATAATCAATAACCCCAATAAAAAGATGGCAAAAAAGATCACGGCAGCATTAATAACACTGCTTGCTTTATCAACTTTTTTTAAAAGTATTTCTCTGGCCGCAGACGACCCGAGTCGCCGTGAGATTAGAGGGCAGGAGATGGACCGGGACGTCCGTCTGGCCGGAGCCGTAGGCGAGAGAGTGCTAAGGATCGGCCTGGTGGATTGTATTGCCTATGCCCTTAAAAATAATTCCGAGATCAAGATAAAGCGTATTGACCCGAAGCTTAAAAACGACGACATAAAAATAGCCAGGGCCGCGTTTGAACCGGATTTTAGCGCGGAATTCAGCTGGCACGACAACACCGTAGCTTCTGCCAATGTCCTGGAGGGAGCGGATACCTTTAACTCCAAGGACGTCAACCTCAACGCCGGCGTTTCAGGCAAACTGCCTACCGGAACCCGTTACGCCGTAGATTTTTATAACCAGAAATACCAGAGTGATTCTGTATTCCAGGAGATCAATCCGTATTATGCGGTAGAACCCAAGATCACTATTACCCAACCGCTCTTTAAAAATTTCGGGGTGGTGATCAACCGCGCGGATATCGTGCTGGCAAAGAATTATTCCCTGGAGTCTGAAGAGTCTTTTAAAGACAAGGTGATGGATATTATCAGCCGCGCCAAGTCCGCCTATTATGATTATGTTTTTTCTCTGCAGGCGCAGGCCATTGCCCGCGCAGCGCTTTCCCGCGCCCAGGAGCTCTTGGTTATAAACAAGGCGCGTTACGCCAAGGGCCTGGTCAGCTCCGTAGAATTACTGGAGACTGAAGCCGCTGCCTCTGACAAGGAAAAATCAGTGATCTTTGCAGAATACGAAGTGGCCAAAACGCAGGACAACCTTAAGCTGGTCACCAACCTGATTGACGACCCGGATGTCTGGAACGCCAGGATAGAGCTTGTGGATAAGCCGGATTTCAGCGTGGAAAAAGTGGACCTGGTTGAGTGCCTCAAAAACGCCTTTATTTACCGTCCGGATTACAGTATCGCGAAAATCGGCTTAGTAAACCGCGATATCAAGATAATGCAGGCCAAGAATGCCATTTTTCCGGAACTCGACCTTATCGGCAGTTTCGGTTTGAACGGGCTGGGCGAGGATTATGTCGCTGCCATCGGTAAGATGAATACTAATTATGAGGATTGGAGCGCCGGGTTAAAGTTCAGCATCCCCTGGGGCGGGGCGGAGCGTGCCAAGCTCGACCAGAAAAAATTAGAAAAGGCGCAGGCCCTGCTTGCATATAAAAAATTGCAGGATGATATTATCCTGGAAGTCAGGGACAAGGTGCGCAGGATGGATACCGGATACCGTCAAGTATTGACCTCCCGGATATCCCGCCAAAAAGAGGCCGAGAATTACGCGGCACAGAAAGAGCGCTATGCTGTCGGACAGGTCTCTACCCATGATCTGCTGGATTATCAAAATAATCTCTCCTCGGCAGAGCTTGATTATGTCAAATCCGTGATCGCTTACAAGATCAGCCTGATTAACCTGGAAAAGTCAGAAGGCATGACTTTAGTCAAAAACGATATTAAATTAGAATAGTATGTAGGGACAGGTTTAAAGCCTGCCCATACATGGCCTGTTAGAAAAGGAGTCCTTGATGTCTAGTAAAAACAAACGTTACGCAACTTTTATTCTTCTGATTTTTGCGGCATTATTTATTTCAGCCTGTGAAAAAAAAGCTAAGCCCGTGGAAAAACAAGAGGCCATTGCCGTCAGAGTCCAGCGTATTCAGCCGCAGGATATCCGTCAGGCCCTGGATTACGTCGGCAACATCCGCGCCAAAGAAGAGGCTTTGATATATTCCAGGGTGCCGGGAAAACTGATCGAAAAAGTCAAAGAAGACTCCAGTTCCGTGGAGAAGGGCGATGTCATCGCCTATATTGACCGGGATGAGGTAGGTTTCAAATTTGAAAAAGCTCCGGTGGAAAGCCCGATAAAAGGCACTATCGGCAGGTTCTATTGCGATATCGGCCAGAATGTAACAACCCAGACGCCCATAGCCCTGGTGGTGGATATGGAAAAGGTTGAGATCGTCCTGGATATCCCGGAAAAATACCTGCCGCGGGTGCGCGCCGGAGAAACCGCCTATATCAAGCTTGATGCTTACCCCGGCGAGAGTTTCCTGGGGAAAGTGACTAAGGTCAGCCCGGTCCTGGATCTGGATACGCGCACAGCGCCCATTGAGATCAGCGTAGATAATCCTTATCACCGTTTAAGCTCAGGCATGTTTGCGGAGGTGAGCCTGGTAATACAGGAGCATAAAGGCGTGCCGGTGATCCTAAAAGAAGCGCTTATGGGACGGGGAGACGATTCTTACGTTTATATCGTCGAGAACGATCGCGCGGCTCAGAGGAAAGTAAAGTTGGGGCTGCGTCAGGGCCCTTATTATGAGGTAACTGAAGGCCTTAATCCCGGAGAACTGGTCGTGATCATGGGCCAGCAGAGGCTCTATGACGGAGCGAGCGTGGTTGTAGAGGAGGAAAAGTAATGAATTTTCCGGAATTCGGAGTTAAAAAGCCGGTTACCAACCTGATGATATTTATGGCGATCATCATCCTGGCAGCTTATAGCCTTACCCGCATAGGTATAGACAGCATGCCGGAGATCGAGCCGCCGGCAATCACTGTCATCACTAATTACCCGGGCGCCAGCCCCGAAGACGTGGAGATCAGGGTGACCGAAGAACTGGAAAACCAGCTCTCCACCACCCCAGGCATTGAAAAGATCACTTCTACTTCTTCGGAAGGATATTCGCTGATCACCTTAAAATTCCTCTGGGGGACGAACCTTGACGAGGCCTCCAACGACATCCGCGACCGCATTGACCAGGCCAAGCGTTTCTTACCCGACATCCCGGATGAAATGGATAATCCTTTTATCTTTAAATTTAATACCGCCAACATCCCGATTATTTACCTGGGCATAACCGCGACCCAGACATATCCTGAGCTTTATGACCTGATCGACAAGAGAATGGGGGATGCTCTTCGTCAGTTGCCCGGAGTGGGCACCGTCCAGATACAGGGCGGAGGCCTGGAGCGCCAGATCAATGTCTGGATCGACCGCCAGAGACTCGAAGGTTACGGCCTTTCCGTATTAGACATCCAGCAGGCGATCAGACAGGAAAACGTGACCCAGCCGCTGGGCAACTTAAAGAGCGGGCTTACGGATTACCTGATCCGTATTCCCGGTGAGTTTGCAGCGCCCGAAGACATAAACCTGGTGATCCTGGGCAAACGAGATAATAATTTTGTCTATTTAAAGGATATCGCCCGGGTAGAGGATGGTTTTAAAGAGGTGCTTGGTAAAGTGCGCATCAACCAGCACCCGGGGTTGATGCTGATGGTGCAGAAACAAAGCGGCACCAATACGGTAGAAGTCGCCTCCCGGGTGAAAAAGAAAATACAAGAATTGCAGAAGATACTGCCCGTAGACGTCGAGACCCGTATTATTTTCGATACCTCCAAAGATATTATTGATTCCCTTAATTCCCTGAAATTTTCAGTCTGGCTGGGCATCTTCTTAGTTATCGCAGTGGTCTGGTTCTTCCTGCGCGCTGTCTCGCCAAGTTTCATCATCGCCCTGACCATACCGTTTTCCCTGCTCATCAGTTTTATTTACCTGTTCTTGAGCGGCCGGACCATTAATACCATCAGTCTATCTTCAATTGCCATTGCCTCGGGTATGGTCGTGGATAATGCCATCGTGGTCGTGGATAACATTATGCGCCGGCTGGAGAGAGGTTCGCGCCCCACGGAAGCAGCGATCTTCGGGACGTCGGAGATGTTTCTAGCGATCGCGGCATCGACTGCGACTACGGTTGTGGTTTTTGTGCCCATGCTTTTTATCCCGGGTGTGGTCGGTATAATGTTCGGGGAGCTGGCGGTGATTGTTATTGTCACACTCCTGGCGTCTTTATTTACCTCTGCCACCTTTACCCCGATGCTTTGTGCAAAGTGGATGAGCTCTGCAACGCTCGCCGCCGGCAGGCAGCATAATAAATTATTCGCCAGATTCTACGATGTCTCTGAAAAAATGTTTAAGTCCTGGGAAAATTTTTATGCCGCAGCACTTGGTTGGTGCCTGCGCCATAAAAAGACAGTGATCTTCGGGTTTATGGGCGCTTTTATCCTGAGCCTGTCACTTATGCGATTTGTCGGCAATGAATTCATCCCCGACGAGGATACCGGAGACGTGCGCATCACTATCCACCTGCCTGTGGGTACTAGGCTCGAGGAGACCGATAAGATAACCAAAAGGATAGAAGGCATTTTCCAGGCAGAAGTACCTGAAGCGCAGCATTATTTCGCGCGCAGCGGACAGGCGACAGGAGTGGGCAGGATGATGGCCGGGGCCTCCGGCTCGAATATTATTACTGCCGGCGCCAAACTCATCCCTAAGACGCAAAGGGAGCGTTCGGTCAATGACGTGGCACAGGCAGTGAGGAAGAAAATAGCGGTCATCCCCGGCATATTAAAGACCGACGTTAGCGTCGGCAACCCCCTGAGCCGCATGATCACCGGAGCCGGCGGGAAAAGTATACAGTTAGAGATTATCGGACACTCCTTTGAGGAGACCGATACCCTGGCAGGCAAGATAAAAGCCTTGATCGAAAAGATCCCCGGTGCCGTAGACGTCAGCATATCGCGCGAAGCCAACCGGCCGGAATTAAAAATAGAAGTGGACAGAGAGAAGGCCGCGGTGCTGGGCTTGAATATGAGCACCATAGCTGAAACGCTGAATACCTATATCGCAGGCTCAAGTGCTGCTAAGTACCGGGAAAAAGGCAAGACCTATGACATAAATGTGCGCCTGGATGAGAGTTCGCGTTCCAGGGTGGAAGACATAGAGGATCTTTCCGTGGTTTCCCAGCTATCCGGCAAGCAGGTAAAATTGATCAATGTTGCCGAGGTTGATGAAGCCTTTGGTCCGCAGACAATCGAGCGCAAGAACCGCGAAAGACTGGTTAGGGTGGAGTGCAATGCTTTCGGTCGTTCTTCGGGTAAGATCGTTGAAGACATAAATAAGGAGTTGCAAAAAATAACCCTGCCCCGCGACATCACAGTCAGTTTTGGAGGCGCTGCCGAAGAACAGCAGAAAGCATTTAAGGATATGGCTCTGTTGCTTCTCTTGGGCATTGCCCTGGTCTATATGGTAATGGCCGCGCAATTTGAGTCGCTGCGCGACCCTTTTATCATCATGTTCTCCATACCCTTTACTTTTACCGGGGTGATCATAGCTTTGGTGATCACCGGCACTACCTTAAGCGTGATCACATTCCTGGGCATAATCATGCTTATGGGTATCGTGGTCAATAACGCCATTGTTTTGATCAGCTACATCCAGATCCTGCGCGCCAGGGGAATGTCCGTGTTTGAAGCAGTTACTACCGGCGGTAAAGACAGGTTAAGGCCGGTGTTGATGACTACTATTACCACTCTGGCAGGCCTTCTGCCGTTGGCTGTTTTAAAAACAGAAGGATCAGAGACCTGGCAGCCGCTGGGTATTACTATGATCAGCGGATTGACGGTTTCAACTCTAATCACGATGTTGTTCGTCCCGACCCTTTACACAGTCTTCGAGAATAGAGTCAAGAAGAACGGCGGCCAAAAGAGGATCGGAGGACAGCGATGAAAATGGTGATGATTGTTTATAACGAGGCCATAGATGCGGAAGTGATGGAAATCCTGGAAGCCTGTGGTTTAAAGAACTACACCTTGACCGCCGCCGCATTCGGCCGCGGAAGCCGCTCCGGCACACACCTGGGCAATGACATCTGGCCGGGAAGAAATAATATCCTCTATACCGTCTGTCAGGATACCGATGCCAAACTTATCCTCTCCAAGATTAGAGAATTACGCAAAATCCTGGGCCATGAAGGCGTAAAGGCCTTTATCCTGCCTGTAGAAGAAATTACCTAGCATAGCAATAATCCCATATTTTTCTTGACAAAGTACCAGGAGCGTTTATAATATAGGAAAATTTGAATAGTAAAATTTTACTATATTTGAAGCTGGGCCGGAACCCCAAGAATATAATAGGGTTGAATAATAAGATGTAGGGACAGCATATTATGCTGTCCCTACAATAACCGATGTAGGGGCGGGTTTCGAACCCGCCCCTACAGGGTACTTAAATATGAATTGGGATATAAGAACACAGGAAAAGCTGAATTTAATGATCTCCAAGATACCGGTTTTTCATCGTCGGATCACCGAGGCTGTAGTGCTCAAAAAGGCCGAGGAGATCGCCGCGGCCCGGGCGTCCGCTCAAGTGGAAGAAATGGATGTGGTCTCGGCATTTTTTTCCGATGTGCCTTCGCCATTTTACAGCATGATGGTCAGGCTTATGGACCAAAGCGGATTCGATTACAGGAAATACGGATTCCCCAAGGCGCAGCCTGCCGAAGCAAAGACGAGCTCATGAAGATCGCAGTCATTGGAGCGGGAGCGATCGGAGCGCTGGCCGCCGGATACCTCAAAAGTAAAGGTCAGGACGTTGTTTTGATCGCCCACCCGGCAGCGCTAGATGCGATAAACAAGAGCGGCCTGAAGATCTCCGGAGCAAGAGGGGATTTTAATATTAAAATTAACGCGGCGCCTAGTTTAAGCGCGGCCGTAGATTTAGCGATCCTCGCGGTAAAGACGCAGGATGTGGAAGCGGCGGTAAAAGAAAACTTAAAATTCATGCGCCAGGCAATAGTGTTAACCGCGCAAAACGGCGCGCAGGCAGATAACATTACGGCCAATTACATTCCCCGCGAAAAAATTATCTCTAGTATCGTGATGTTCGGCGCCACGTCCTTAGAGCCGGGCAAGGTGGTGCATAATTTTGAGGGCGGCTGGATCCTTGGCCAGGCCTTTGGGAAAAACGACGCGGATGTTGAACGCGTAAGCACACCCCTGGGTGAAGCCTTCAAGGTAAGTGTCTCCGACGATATCTGGGGTATGAAATATTTAAAGATATTCGTCAACGCTAACAATTGCATCCCGGCGATATTAGGTTTAAGCATGCAGGAAGTTTTTAGCGACCTTGAAACAGCCAAAATCAGCATTGCTATTTGGAAAGAAGGCCTGGATGTAATAAATAAAGCCGGTATTAAGCTTGTTTCATTGCCGGATTTTCCGTTAGATCGGATGACTAAATTAACGTCTATGTCCTTACCGGATGCCGCGGGGATTTTTATGGGGATCATGAAGAATTTAAGCAATGCACCGCTTTACGGCTCGATCTTGCAGAGCATAAAAAGGGGCAAGCCGTCGGAAATAGATTATATTAACGGTGAGTTTATAAATTTAGCGGCAAAATTTTCGGCCAGGGCGCCGTTAAACGAAAAATTAACGCAGATGGTGCATCAGGTTGAGCGCACCGGGAAGTTTTTTACTAAAGAAGATTTGCAGAGCAGCGTCAAGGGGCTGTTCAATTAAGATGAGCGAAATAAATTCTCCGTTTCCCAGATTGAAACTTACCGTAGCCAATGTTTACGGCGAATGCTATCACGGCTATAAAGTCGGCGATGAGTTGATTTTGGAAGATTTCACTCACCCGCCGAAATTTTTTTGCCTGGGCCTGGCGCACGCTTTATTCCCGATAGCCTACGCGCTTAGTTTCGGCGCGAAATTCCCTTTCCGCGATAACCAGCGCAGCTTATTGGTGACTTGTCCTGACGGCGGGAAGTTGGAATTTTTGGTGGAGATTTTTGATAAGGGTGGTTTGATTGAAAAACTCTCCAAAGATCCGAACTTCAAGGGCCCAAATCCTAAAAAGATGGCTATTGAGGTAATAGAATCAAAAGGCAAATGTACTTTTGGTTACAAGGTCGGCGATAAATGGGAGACGCAAGGCTTGAAATGCATTCCCGGTTTCTGCGGAGCGGCATTTCATACTGCTTTCCCGGCATTATTTGCCTTAAATTTTGGGGCAAAATTCTTTTTTATGAAAAATCCGGATTGCCTGGACACGGTGACTTGTCCTGACGGCGGAAATATCGTATTTAAAGTGACGAGGTCAAATGAATAAAAGACGCGTAGTAATTACCGGAATCGGCGTTATCTCTCCCAATGGTATAGGTAAAGAAAATGCCTGGAAAGGTTTTTCTTCGGGTAAGTCGGCGGTAAAATTAGTAGACAGCTTTGACGTCTCGGTCTTTAACACCAAGATCGCCGCCGAGGTCCGGGACTTTGATCCATTCAAGCTCGGCCTGACCCACGACGAGGCCATGCGCATGGATAGATACGTCCAGTTTGGGTTGATCTCTGCGAATATGGCGGTCAAGGACAGTAAATTAGATATTTCGCGCGAGGATCCTACGCGTATCGGCGTCTGCCTGGCTAATGCTATCTGCGGCACCAAATATATGGAAGAGGAATTCGCTTTGGTCACCGACGACGGAAAGCATGCTATTGACCCGTCTAAGGTCAGGCCTGATCTTTATGACGCGGCAATGTTTAATACCCCGTCAATCGAGATCTCCGCCAAATACGGATTTAAAGGAATATGCGATACTCTTTCTACCGGTTGCACCGCGGGGACCGATTCTTTGGGTTTTGGCCTGGAAACTATTCAGGACGGCGAGCACGATATTATGTTTTGCGGCGGGGCAGAGGCACCGATCACACCGATCACTTTCGGCGCCTTTGACGTGGTCAGTGTCCTTTCCTGCCGTAACGACCGGCCGGAAGCCGCGTCGCGGCCGTTTGATAACAAGCGCGACGGTTTTGTGCTTTCCGAAGGCGCCGGTGTTTTAGTTTTAGAAGAATTAAACCACGCGCTTAAGCGTAACGCCTTTATTTATTGCGAAGTGCTGGGTTTTGGCACCAGCTGTAACGCCTTCCACATGACTGATCTTCCTTCCGACGGCTCGGCGATGACCAGCTGTATCACTCTGGGCTTAAAAGACGCCGGCATTAAGCCGCGAGAGATCGATTATATCAATGCCCATGGCTCATCGACCAGGATGAACGATATTTTTGAGACATCCGCCTACAAGGCCGTGTTCGGCGATTACGCCTATAAGATGCCGATCAGTTCGCTTAAGTCGATGATCGGCCATCCCCTGGCCGCGGCAAACGCGGTGGAGCTGACCATTTGTTCGATGATCTTCCACAAAGATATTATCCCTCCGACGATCAATCAGGAAGAAAAGGACCCTCTCTGCGACCTGGATTATGTGCCTAATGTAGCGCGGCACAAAATTGTAAATATTATGCTTAAGACCAGCAGCGGTTTTTCCGGGATACATTCTTCGTTGGTACTCAGGAGATTTACAGGATAAGTTATGACAAAAATAGCGGTTACAGGGATCGGGGTAGTCACTCCGTCAGGTATAGGCAAGCGCCAGTTCTGGGCGAATATCAAGGCCGGACGGTCTTTTATCAAGGAGATTACCCGTTTTGACGCCTCAAAATACCCATCGCGCATCGCAGGACAAATCGACGACCTGGAAAAATATACTCATTTAAGCGAGCGGCTCTTGAAGAAGATCGATGCCTTCTCACATATGGCGCTGGTAGCTTCGGAGCTGGCCTTGATCGACGCCGGAATTGATATCAAAAATGAAGACCCGAATCTAGTGGGCATATTTTTGGGCAATGCTATCGGCGGCTGGCTTTATGCCGAAACGGAATTACGCGACCTCTATATTGAGGGCCGCGAAGGTGTTTCTCCTTATATGGCCTCGGCCTGGTTTCCGGCGGCACCGCAGGGGCAGGTCTCCATTTATTACGGGATTAAGGGTTTCAGTAAGACCGTGGTCGCTGACCGCGCGAGTTCTTTAATGGCCATCGGTTACGGCCGCAAAGTTTTAGGTAAAAATAAATTAAATATGATCATTGCCGGCGGCATGGAAGCCCCGGTAACGCCCTACGCGCTTTTATGCTGCAATACGTATGGCGCGCTTTCAAAAAACAACGCGCGTCCGCAGGAGGCCTATCGGCCGTTTGATAAGAAACGCGACGGCTGCGTTATCGGCGAAGGTTCAGGCATTATTGTGCTGGAGGGGATAGAACGCGCGCGAGGCCGCAACGCCAATATCGCGGCCTATATTTCCGGTTATGGCACCACTTGCGACGGCGTGGACCGCATTAATCCCGCGCTCGACGGAGTGCAATTGGCCCGCGCGATAGATCTGGCACTCAATGACGCCGGCCTCAGGCCGGAACAAATAGATTACATCAGTTTAGACGGTTTAGCGCGGCAGGATTGGGATGATTCCGAGATGCAGGCCGTAAAACGCGTTTTCGGCCAGCGCGCCAAAAGTATTCCGCTGGGTTGTCCTAAGTCTATGTTTGGAAATTTGCTTGGGGCATCGGGCGCTGTGGATATAATCGCCGCGATACTTTCCATGCAGAATAGCCTGGTCCCGCCGATATTAAATCTGGATACGCCCGCAGATAGCAGTTTTAATTATGTCACCGGGCAGAGTAAGGAATATCAGATCAACAAAGCCTTGGTTATTTCCCGCGGCCGGGGTGGAATAAATTCGGCATTAGTTATAGAAAAACCGTAGTGTATATGTAATGTAGGGACAGCATAGTATGCTGTCCCTACAGAAAATTTGAACGGAGGATTAAATGAAGATTCTATTCGTTATGCCTAAAGTCGGCGCCTGGGCAACGCATGGGATACACAGGTCGCCAAACCAGCTTTATGCCCACTGGGCCGCTTATATCCGCGAACGCGGATACCCCGATGTTGCGGTGATCGACGGCCGGGCCCTGGAAATTCCTATGGACCAGTTAATAGAACAGGTTAAAGCTAAGAATCCCGATATCGTAGTCTTGGGTGAGCAGATCCACGGCTATGGCGGGTATGGAGTATTGCGCCATTTTAAAGACGCGGCAGCGGGGATCAAGAAGGCTCTGCCTAAGGTCAAGATTATTATGGGCGGGTTATGGTATTCGGCCATGCCTGTGCCTACCTTGGAAGAAAACCCGGCCATGGATTTTGTGGTCATGGGTGAAGAGGAATCTTTCGGAGATTTGATCGAGGCCATAGATAAAAATAAGCCGCTTAAGGACGTGGGCGGAGTAACTTCGCGCATTGATGGATCGATCGTTATGGGGCCGCATAAACCGTTGATGACCGATCTGGATAAACTGCCCCTTCCGGCATACGACCTTTTTCCGATGGACAAATACGTGGGGCACACTTACTGGAAGCCGTTCGTGGATATGATCACTTCGCGTGGCTGCCCGTCCGCCTGTACTTTTTGTTATGAATGGGACCAGTTTGACCCGCGCAGTCCGTCGGATTTCTTAAAATGGCGCGCAAAGTCGCCGGAACGTATCATCGAAGAGCTGGAAGTGCTGCATAAACAATACGGGGTCAAGGTAGTGGTCATCCAGGACGACAATTTTAACGTCGATCCGGCCAGGGTCAAAAGGTTCTGCGAGTTGAAGAAGCAAAAAAATATCCCGATTAAATGGGTTTCTTTAGGCCGGGCAGTGGACTGGGTAAATTGCGAGTCCATCTTGCCTTTGATGAAAGAGACTGGATTGTTTATGGGCGTATTCGGCATTGAAGTTACCACCCAGGAAGAGCTCAAGAGGATCGCCAAGGGCACCACGATTGAGCAGATCAAAAAGACCATTGAGATCCTGCGCCGTAACGATATCGCCATCGTCGCTGACATTATGATGGGCTTCGATTATGACACAGAGGCGATCATTAAGCAACGGTTTGAATTTGCCGATCAGGTTGATCCGGATGTCCTCTGGATTGGTTATGTCACACCTGCGCCAAATTCTCCGATGTGGAGGATTGCGTTGAAGAAGCATTGGAT
>Ga0105164_10001159_pt1 | contig 17097 bp, 10 predicted proteins | sample VDWuncwatermetaG_FD_89674 | JGI IMG/M metagenome (GOLD analysis project Ga0105164, IMG submission 89674) | Wastewater microbial communities from Netherlands to study Microbial Dark Matter (Phase II) - VDW unchlorinated drinking water | ecosystem: Environmental > Aquatic > Freshwater > Drinking...
CGCTAATTGTTTGGGGATACATCTTGAGGGGCCTTTCGTAAATCCGGAAAGAAAAGGTATGATAAGGCCGGATGGGATCTTTAAATATTCCGCGAAAAGTTTTGACAGGGTAATAAAAGCTGCCAAGGGAAAGCTGAAGATGATGACTATCGCGCCTGAACTGGACGGCGCGACGGAAGGCATAAAAAGATTAAGAAGGAAAAATATCATTGCCTCATTCGGCCATTCAGACGCGGGCTATGAGGAAACAATAAAAGGCATAAACGCCGGCATCACGCATGCCACTCATATCTTTAACGCTATGCGGCCTATGCATCATAGGGATCCGGGCGGTTTGGCCGCGCTTTTAACAGACGAGAGGGTTTCTGTTCAGCTCATCGCCGACGGCGTTCATGTCCATCCGGCGGTGATTAAATTAGTTGTAAAATTAAAAGGCGTAAAAAACATCGTGTTGATAACCGATTCCATGTCTTCGCAGGGTTTGCCCGGCGGCAGGTATGTTTATGACGGCTGGAAATATGAATCGAGAAACGGCGCCTGCAGGTATAAGGACGGCACCTTAATAGGGACGGCGGTTCCCTTAAATAAAATGGTTAAACGCATGGTTCAATACGGCGGAGTGAATTTGTCCGACGCCATACAGATGGCTACGCTGAACCCCGCGCGTCTTTTAGGAATTGCGGACACAAAGGGTTCAATTGAGGAAGGCAAGGACGCGGACCTTGTTATTATGGACAAAAATCTGAATGCGGTTGCCACTCTTGTGGGCGGCAAAATAGCGTATAGGGCGGAGGATACGGCGGTATGAAAATTTTTAAAAGATATTTAATAATCTTAACGGCCATAGCCGTCCCTTTAGGCGCGTTTTATATATTTTGGCTATCACCCCGCTATACGGTGCCTATCCTTATGTACCACCGCTTCGGATATGAAAAACAAACCCTTTTTGTTACCCCTAAAAATTTTGAGCGCCAGATGAAATATCTTAAAAGAAATAACTACAATGTCATTTCCTTGAATGAGCTGGTTGATGGGTTAAGGGCTAACAGAAGGTTTAAACACGCGGTTGTTATTACCATAGATGATGGTTATGAAGACAATTATAAATATGCCTACCCGGTATTAAAGAAATACCGTTTCCCGGCCACGATATTTCTTATAACAAATTTTATAGGCAATAATCAGGATTTTATGAATTGGGGCCAGGCGCGCGAGCTGTTAAACAATAATGTTACCCTGGGCGGGCATACGAGAAATCACGCGTACATCCCCTCCATACTGAATGATGATGCCCTGCGGGATGAAATCGCCGGCGCAAAAAAGGCAATAGAATACAATACGCACGCGCCGGTTTATTATTTCTGTTATCCTACGGGCGGATTTACCGAAAAGGCCAAGGAAATTGTTAAAAAGGCCGGATATAAAGCGGCCTGCACCACAAACAGGGGCTTTGTGGATTTCAATAAGGACCTGTACGAGCTTAAAAGGGTAAAGGCCACAAATTCCGATACCAACAACCCGTTAAGCTTCTGGGCAAAATTGACGGGGTATTACAACCTTTTCAGGGCCCGAAAAAGCGGCTCATAATTTAAACCAAAACCAAGAATGAATATTAGTTTAATTGCGCCGATAATGTTTGACTTAGGTGTTTTCACAATCGCGCCTCAATTAAAAACAAAAGGCCATAAAGTTAATATTATATTTATTCCTGATTTAATGCGCGAATGTTATGCTCCTAAAGAGCTTTCCAATAAGACAGTAAATCGAATATGTGAATTTTTGCAACCATCAGATTTAATTGGTATAAATTGTTTATCGGAAAATTATCTTAAAACCTCAATATTTGTGGATTATATTAAAAAGACGCTTAATAAGCCACTTGTCTGGGGCGGTATCCATGCTACGCTAAGACCTCAGGATTGCATTAGACATGCTGATATGGTGTGTGTTGGTGAAGGTGAAGAAGCTATTGTAGAACTGGCTTGTAAAATGGGAAGTAAAGAACCTATAGGAAATATTAATAATATGATATTTAAAGATTTTAACTCCAAAATGACAAACCTGACGCTGCGTCCGCCTGTTGATTTAAACCTGTTAAAACCGTTTGATTATGATCTGGAGTATCAGTATATTGTCGAAGGGGCAAATATCAGGAATGTGAAAGAAAGCGATTTTAAAGGCAATTTTCTTAGCTATAGCAGCAGGGGCTGCCCGTTCAGATGTAGTTATTGCTGCAATTCAACCATGCTCGATAAAACATACAAAGGGGAAAAATATTGTAGACAGCGGAATGTCGACAAAATTATTGAGGAGTTAAAAAATATAAAAAGCAAATTTGTTTCTTGCAAAGCTATTTGGTTTAATGAAGCTGATTTCTTGCATGGGAAGCCTCAGGTTACAATAGATGATTTCTCAAGAAAATACAAAGCAGAAATAAATATTCCATTTTACATATGGACCAATCCGGCCTCAATCAATGAATACAATATTCCCGGTCTCGTGTCGGCAGGCTTCAAGGAAACTAATATCGGCACAATTAACGCTAACCCCGAAATACAAAAAGGTGTTTATAATAGAACGGCTACTTCAACTTTATACAAAAACGCCTCCACAATCTTAAAGAATAACAATGTGTTAGTTGAATATGATTTTATTTTGTGTAACCCGTATGAGAAAAAAGAGCATATAATTAATAATATTAATTTGTTGAGATCCTTCCCCCTTCCGTTTAAGACTGTTATTTACAGCCTGACATATTTCTCAGATACTGTGTTATTCGATAAAGCCGTTAAGGACGGGATTATTAATAGAGAGTCTTATGCGTCCAGCTATATAGAGGCGGCTTATAAGGCATGGTTTTTCAATGACGAGAATACATATTTAAACGGGATTGCTTCTATGATGCGAGGCCCCGCTCGCAGAGTAAAATATTTTGGAAAAGTTTATGGATTATTACCAGGCGCCGTTATAGATATTTTAACAAGCGGGCCCTTTGTAAAATTTTTTAGTCTAAGATTATTCAGATTCACCCTATACCCTCTATTTGGAACTGTTATCAAAATGATTTATGTTATGATTGTGCGTGTAATCAGGTTTTACCGAATGTTGATGTGTGCCCCAAAGATGTTATACGATACTATTTTGGCGGATAAGGAGAAAAAATGTCGGCCGATATTTTAAAAAACGGTCATGTGCCGGAATGGGATCCGCGCGCATTGATCGAGCTGTCGGGGATTTACTGGAAGGCCGGGGTTCTTCATGCCGGAGTGAAGCTCGGAGTATTTACGGCGATAGGCAAGGAACCGCAAACCAGCGAAGATATCGCCCGGAAATTAGGGGCGGATCGAAAAGCGATGTTTATGCTGCTCAATGCCTTGTCAGCCGCGGGCCTTTTAGTCAAGGCGGGCCAGCTCTATTCAAACACACCGGTCGGTATAACGTACCTCTCCAAAGACTCCGACCAATATATCGGTTACATGATCATGCATCACCATGGCCTTATGGATTCCTGGATCCAATTGGACAAGGCGGTAAAGAACGGCGGGCCCCTTAGAACAGGGGTTGCCCGGATTAATGAAGAAGAACGGGAAAACTTTCTTCTCGGGATGTTTAATATAGCAATGAACCTTGCGCCTCGTTTGGCCGAGGAAATAGATCTTTCCGACAGGGCCCATCTCCTTGATCTGGGAGGCGGCCCGGGAACCTTTGCCGTACATTTTTGCCTGAAAAATACCGGCCTTAAGGCTACGGTTTGCGATCTTCCGGCAACGAAGCCTTTCGCCGAAAAGATCATCAAAAGATTCGGTTTAACCGACAGGATAGATTTCAGGGCGGTTGATTTTTTGCGGGATGATATTCCCGGGGCCTATGATGCGGCGTGGCTTTCACATATTCTACATGGCGAAGGCCCGCAGGGATGTCAAACAATTATCCGGAAGGTGGTTTCAGCTTTAAAACCGGGCGGGAAGATTATTGTTCATGATTTTATATTAAATGATTCCATGGACGGCCCGCTTTTCCCGGCGCTATTTTCGCTTAATATGCTTTTGGGAACAGACAGCGGGCAGGCCTATTCACAAAAGCAGATCATGGATATGTTGGCTAGCGCTGGTGTAAAAAAGATCAAGCGCGATCATTTCAAATCTTTGGTTGATTCGGGCATTATCTCGGGAGTTGTGTGAAAGCACAAGGCATAATTAAGGGGTTATCGTTTCTCGACCGATTCTTGACACTATGGATCTTCTTAGCCATGGCGGTTGGGGTTTGTTCAGGATATTTTTTCCCGCAGATAGTCAATTTCTGGAACAAATTTCAAATAGGAACGACGAATATCCCGATCGCCATCGGCCTTATTCTTATGATGTATCCGCCATTGGCGAAGGTTAAATATGAGGAGATGGGAGGCGTTTTTAAAGACGTAAAGATATTATTGCTATCGCTTATTCAGAACTGGATTATTGGTCCGATTTTAATGTTCGTGCTTGCCATAATATTCTTAAGAAATTATCCGGAATATATGGTCGGTTTAATAATGATCGGGCTTGCCCGTTGTATAGCTATGGTGATTGTATGGAATGAGCTTGCAAAAGGGGATACAGAGTATTGCGCAGGCCTTGTAGCCTTTAATTCCTTATTTCAGGTTCTTTTCTATTCAGTATATGCCTGGTTTTTTATTACTATTCTTCCGCCATGCTTTGGATTAAAAGGCATTCAGGTAAATATTACTATAGGCCAAATTGCTAACAGTGTTTTCATTTACCTGGGGATACCGTTTCTGGCTGGGATTATAACCAGGATTACTCTATTGAAATTAAAAACCAAAAAATGGTATGAGGAGAAGTTTATCCCTAAGATAAGCCCGGTAACTTTGGTAGCCTTGTTATTTACGATCGTAGTAATGTTTTCGCTCAAAGGTGAATATATCATCAAAATTCCTCTTGATGCGGTAAGGATCGCGGTTCCACTCTTGGTTTATTTTGTGCTTATGTTTTTGGTATCATTTTATATGGGCAGGAAATTTAACGCCGGATATGCCAAGACAGCAACATTATCCTTTACCGCGGCAAGCAATAATTTTGAATTAGCAATTGCGGTTGCGGTGGCAGTTTTTGGGATCAATTCGGGAGCGGCATTTGCTGCGGTAATAGGACCTTTGGTGGAAGTGCCAGTATTAATCAGTTTAGTCAATGTAGCTCTGTACTTTAAAAAGAGGCATTTCGCATGAAGAAGGTGTTTATAAAGACATTCGGATGGCCGTTATCCCGCTAATAGACATACCATGGCGAGCCTTGCGGAGGCGCTGGTGGGCGCGGATTAAATCTTGACATAGGATTGGAATCATGATTAAATCTGATTAACAATATAAAGACGGGGAGGTCGTGAATCGGCCTGAGAGTTCCGCGTAATAAGCGGATTACCCAACGAACCTGATCTGGATAATACCAGCGGAGGGAGAGGATGTAGGAATGTATGACCCTTATGCGTGTGGTATAAGGGTTTTTTATTTTTAACAGCTTAAAAGGAGGAGCGACATGAAATTGGATGAGATAAAAATATCAAAGGCGATAATCGAGGCCTATAAAGAGAAATTGATCGATGCCTTGGATGTGGATGTGGCGATAGCTGGGGCTGGCCCTGCCGGGATGGTGTGCGGTTACTATTTGGCCAAGGCCGGGAAAAAAGTAGTCTTATTTGAGCGCAAGCTTTCTGTAGGCGGAGGTATGTGGGGCGGAGGGATAATGTTTAATGAGATAGTGGTTCAGGAAGAGGCAAAGAAGATTCTCGATGAGTTTGGAGTTAAAAATAGGAAATACGAAGATGGTTATTATCTTGCCGATTCCATTGACGCGGTGTCTACGATATGTTCAAAAAGCGTGCACGCGGGCTTAAAGATTTTTAACCTATTAAGTGTTGAGGATGTAATGGTAAGGACTAAGCGTGTTTGCGGTTTGGTTTTGAACTGGACGGCTGTAGAAATGGCGAACCTTCACGTTGATCCGATTACCATGAGGGCGAAATTCGTGGTTGATGCTACCGGGCACCCCGCGGAGGTCGCGCGGGTTGTAGAGCGAAAATCAGGGATTAAATTTAATACCAAGACCGGGAAGATGATGGGAGAGCAATCAATGTGGGCAGAGGTGGGAGAGAATACCATAGTAAAGAATTCAAAGGAAATATGCCCGGGGTTGTACGCTTGCGGAATGTGCGCAAACGCGGTATTTGGTGGCCCGCGCATGGGGCCGATCTTCGGCGGGATGCTTCTTGCGGGCAAAAAGGTGGCAAAAGACTTATTTAAGAGACTGTAAGTAATAGCTTGTTAACGGGTCCTTCCAAGGGGGTGGGGTATGCGGGTCGGCGAGCGTGCAGGGAGCAAGCGAGGTCAAAAAAAATTTAGGGCACTTCGTGTTCGGGTGGTCCCTATCAAGACGGCGAGATCGACGACAACGGCCCTAAAAAATGTCCTACCACCCGAAGTTTAACCCCTCAAACTTCGGGTGGTCTAATCCAGCCCTAAATCCTACCAATCAGTATCTTAAGTAGTCGCTATTGTTTAATCAAGTGTGGAGATACCATGTCATTCTGAGGGCCCGCAGGGCCCGAAGAATCTCTTTTATGGTGGTTTGAGCCCTTTCAGGTCCGGTTAAATGAGGGTTGGAGTGCACCAGGTACCAAATCTACGTGAAAAAATATAGGGTATTGCATCATCACTTTTTAAGATTCTCTCGACGCTGTCATGGTCAAATTTAGTGCAAACTATGCACAAAAAACTCTCAGATTGAACTCAATGGTGGTTGTGGCCCAGATCTTCGGCCCCAAGGGGCAAAACAGGCGGTTTTAGGGCATTTTAGGGGCTTAATGTTCACTTTTCGCTAATGTTCACTAAATAGTGAACATTACATACAGGGCAATAAAATTGAGTTGACAAATATATTGAAAGGTGTATATTTGATACGTAATCTCATATAATCTCATATAGTTGAAATACGAGTTTAAAAAAGGAGTTTTTATGCCGAATGCCTTTAACAAAAGATTAGAAAATTTTCCACCGGAAATCTGGTCAAAAATCACCAAAATAGAAGAATTAAAAGGCCAATGGATTATAGGTGCGCAATTGAGCCCCCAGGTGTTAGGCCGTCTCAAGAAATCAGTTTTGGTTACCTCGACCGGTGCTTCCACGCGTATTGAAGGGGCCAGGCTTTCCGATGAAGACATAGAAAAGCTTATGCGCGGGATTTCAATACAGAAATTTGCCGACCGCGATAAGCAGGAAGTGAAAGGATACTATGAATTGCTCCAGAATGTCTTTAATTCCTGGAAGCACATCCGTTTTTCTGAAAATACAATCAAGCATTTTCATAAAGAGCTCTTAAAATACGTCCAAAAAGACAGGCTTCATCGAGGCGAGTATAAGAAAGCCGAGAATAAAGTCCAGATGATTGATGCGGAAGGAAAATCCGTTGGTATTCTTTTTGATACTACACCCGCTTATCTTACGCCTAAAGAAATGCAAGAATTGGTTGAGGCAGCGCAAAATGCTTTTAAAGAAAATAAATACCACCCTTTGTTGATTATAGGAAATTTCCTGGTTGAATTCTTAAAAATTCATGCATTCCAAGACGGCAATGGGCGTATTTCGCGCATCCTTACGAATTTACTTTTATTGCAGGCCGGTTATCAGTATATACCTTATGTCTCACACGAAAAGTTAATAGAAGACAACAAGGCCGACTACTATATGGCTTTAAGAAAAAGCCAAAAAACATTAAAAACCAAACCCAATATTGTTCCCTGGCTGGATTTTTTACTCTCGGTGGTTTATAAACAGTCTCAATTAGCAGTTGAACTGTTGTCTAAGGAAAACATTGAAAAGTTACTGTCTCCTAAACAAATTGCTGTCTGGGAATATTTACAGACCGTTGCTGAAGCATCGCCGAAAGATATCTCGAAGAATGCCAAAGTTGCCCAGCCAACTGTAGCACAGGCATTAGATAAGTTAATTCGCCTTAAAAAAGTTGAGCGCATTGGGCTTGGCAGGAGCACAAGATATAGGAAGATTTAGGTATGAATTATTGGTGGGCATCAGATTATCACTTTTCGCACTTCAACATCATTCGCTATTGCAAAAGGCCGTTTGAAACGGCTGAGGAAATGAATGAAACAATCATTCGCAAGCATAACGAAAGAGTTAAGCCCGATGATACGGTTTTCTTTCTGGGAGACTTTATCTTCAAAGGTGGGAAAGAAGGCGGCGTTGAGAAATACCGGCAGTTCGAAAAGAGATTGAACGGCAAGTTTATTTTCATCAAAGGCAACCACGATCGGCACAACAGCCTTAATACGATTATTTCGAAGGTCTATATTCATTATGGTTCTAAGGATATTTGCATGACGCACCGGGCCGAGGACGCGGACCCGAACGTGCCATGGAATTTTTGCGGGCACATTCATGAGAAGTATAAGGTGAAACGTTTGAACGAGAATTCCATAATAGTGAACCTTTGTGTCGAGGTGTGGGATTATTATCCGGTTGCGTTTAAACAGATCAGTTCCGCGATTGCCACATTTTTGAAGGAAGAGAAAAAAGGTGCTCAGTCGCCGACCAAGTCAACCGACCTAGTGGGTGAGGTTGGCGATTAGTATCAAGTATGCGATTCTGCACTCAGTGTGTGCAGAATTCTCAACGCACTGCGTAGAGAATTAAAGAGTAATATGTGACGCGATGCGTCACATATTGAACGCGCCTACAGGACATAGGGGATTATGGCAAGGTTTGCCGGCGGATTGCTGAATCAGTTATAACAATGAGGAGTTATTTATTATGCCAATGATCAAATGTACTGATGAACAGGCTTATTTAATAGAGTTGTGTTTGGAAACTATGTGCAGAACTACTCTTGGCCAGCTAACGCATTTTGTTGAATCTATTGAAAAGATTAGAGGAAAATTATTTGAGGTAAAATGCCCAGATGGAGAAGTACGGAGTTTTTATTCACTTGGAAGCTATATAGAAGAAATGATAAAACCCATCCTTTTTCCGGAGTTGTCCTCCAATCAAAGTTATGGTGTTGGGCAGAAAGCCATTGGGAAAGGGCAGGTGTTGTATGAAATGGTAAAGGTTTTGCAAAATTACAGAGCTGAAAAAGACAAGCATCATGAATTTTCAGTTACTAAGCATAAGCCCTTACACTATAGTAAAGAACCATTGATTGAGGTTTTGAACGTACAGAATGAGATGAAGCAGGTTAAGCGGCATACCATAGTCAAAGGGAAGAACAGAAAAAAATAAATGGCTCAGCAGGCGGTGTCGTTAGCAGGACATTGGGGCCACCGGGAAGCAAATGAGGGAACGATATGAATAATTTTATTACAAACAATGAGGCAAAAGACCTTAAAAGGCGGTTAATTGAGCTTATTCAAAAGAGCGTTGAGCTTAAATTTCTGGTTGGTTTTTTTTATTTTTCGGGGATCAGGGAGTTATACAAAGGGTTAAAGGAAAATTCGAATCAGAAAATCAAGGTTTTAGTAGGGCTGAATGTAGATGCTACCAATTACGGGATGATCGAGCTTGCCGATCAAGACGAGCAGATATCTGATGAGGAAAAAACCTTCAAATTCTTCGAGTCAGTAAAGAAATCTTTGAATACCGAGAATTTTGATACAAAGGAATTTTACGAGCAGGTAAAGTTTTTTATTCAGTTAATCCGTGATGACAATCTAATCATAAGGAAAACCTATAGCCCTAACCACGCCAAGCTTTATTTGTTTAAATTGGAAGAAGGTCAAGTTGGCAGAAAGAATCTGTTTATTACGGGGAGCAGTAATTTAACCAGAGCAGGCCTGTCAACACAGGAAGAATTTAATGTTGAAATAAGCGATTTCGGGTTCGATGATGCGGACAAATATTTCGATAAATTATGGGACGAGGCAGTAAAAATAACCGAACACGCGGAATCTAAGAATAAACTCATTGAGATAGTTGAAAAAGACACACTTATCAAGGAAATCACTCCTTTTGAAGCGTTCGTAATAGTTTTAAAGACCTATCTTGATTCGTTTGAATCGCGAGATGTAGGTCAATCGTTACTGAAAATACTTGAAGAGAATGGTTATACCACTTATCAGTACCAGTTAGATGCCGTTAAACAGGCGCTGGCAATCATTGATAACAATAACGGCGTCATTATTGCGGATGTTGTTGGTTTGGGTAAAACAATCATTGCTTGTGCAGTAGCAAGGGAATTAAAGAAGCGCGGCATTGTTATTTGTCCTCCCGGGTTGGTTGGTGATAGGAATAAGAATTCTGGTTGGAAAAAATATGCAGAGGAGTTCAGGCTCCACGATTGGGAAGTTAGATCCCTTGGAGAGTTAGAAAATATCGCTGAATTTGTCGATAAGCATCAAGATATCGAAGTAGTGATTATTGATGAAGCCCATCGTTTCAGAAATCAGGATACCAAAGACTACGAAATTTTGAAGAACATCTGCCGCAATAAAATCGTAATTTTGCTTACCGCTACTCCTTTTAATAATCGTCCGGGCGACATCCTTTCGTTGCTCAAGCTGTTTATCACCCCTAAGAAATCATCAATCACGCTTGAAAACAACCTTGTTGATAAGTTTAAGGCGTTCAAGGGGACTTTCGACCGGCTTGGGTATATCAAGAAATATTGGAATTCACCCAATAGCGCCAAGCGCAAGAAAGCGGAAGCCTACTATCAAACATTTTTCGGCGAAAATACTATCCAGTTAGAAAAAATAGCGCAACGGTCTCATTATCTTGCAAAACAGATCCGGGACGTGATTGAGCCGGTAACGATCCGCCGAAATCGTCTCGACCTTCAGCATAATCCCTACTATAAGGACGAGGTTCAGAATTTATCTAAAGTGGCAGATCCTAAGGAATGGTTTTTTGCGTTAACAAAAGAGCAGTCAGTGTTTTACGATCAAGTTATAGGCCAGTATTTTGGGGACCCCGATGATGGCGGCCAATTTAAAGGCGCCATTTACCGGCCGTTTGAATATGAAATTGAAAAAGAGAAGATTGCAGAAGAGAAACTGTCTGAGAAAGATAATCGTCAATTCATTCAACAGCGCAACTTGTATGATTTTATGCGCCGGTTGCTTGTAAAGCGTTTTGAAAGCTCTTTCGGGTCTTTTGAGCAGAGTATAAAGAACTTTAAACGTATTACAGGAAGGATATTGGAATTTATTCAAAAAACAGGAAAGGGTGATTACTTTAAAGGCGAATACATTTTAGACAGATCCCTTCTTGAGAAGATCTATGACTTAGATTTGGACGATATCGAGAAATCTTTAGCCGAATATACCGAGAAGATCAATAACGGTGAATATCCAAAAAATCACAAGGTTTATAAAATCAAGGAGTTCAAGTATAAGGAAGATTTTATTGAGCATATAAAGTCAGATCTGAAGCTATTTGATGAAATCTTGGTGCAGTTATCAACGCTTGATTTGGTAAAAAATGACCCTAAGACAGAATGTCTGTTGGAAAACATCAAGCGAGAAATAAAGCAGAAACCGCTAAAAGGTGAGCCAAGAAGGAAGATTGTAATTTTTTCTGAATATCTCGATACGGTTAAATATCTGACCCCAATTTTGGAGAAAAACTTTAGCAAGAAGGTTCTTGTTGTAGCAAGCGATTTATCGGCTCATAAGATATCTCAAATTAATAAGGGTTTTGACGCTTCTTATCCGGATCAGAAAGACGAGTATGACATTTTGCTTGCTTCCGATAAGATATCTGAAGGTTTTAACTTAAACCGCGCCGGACTTGTAATTAACTATGATATTCCTTGGAATCCAGTTCGGGTTATTCAGCGAGTAGGACGTATTAATCGTATTAGCCGGAAGGTTTTTACTGATTTGTATATCGTTAATTTCTTCCCTACGGAGAGAGGTGCTGAGCTCGTAAAATCGCGCGAAATCGCCAGTAATAAAATGTTCCTTATTCACAGCACACTGGGCGAAGATGCGAAGATTTTTGATATTGATGAGGAGCCTACTCCATCCGGGCTTTTTAATAGGATCCAGCAAAATCCCGATGAACAGGAAGAAGAGAGTTTTTACACGAAGGCCCTGAAGGAATATTTGAAAATCAAGAAAGCACATCCGGAACTCATTTCCGCTTTGAAGAAATACCCTCCGCGAATCAAAGTGGCCAAGCGATATAGCGAAAATGAGCTTTTGGTATTCATGAGAAAAGGCAGGCTATACATTCACGGTGTTAGATACGATAGCGATAATAAACCGGATGTCTATCAGACGGCTTTTGAAGATGTCTTCGACAAAATTGTCTGCTCAGAAGATGAGAAGGCGTTAAGTTTAAGCGATAATTTCTGGGAATCCTACGAGAATGTAAAGAAATTTAAGGAATTTCGTGCCATCCCGCCCAGCGAGCAGAGCCTTGAGCAGAAAGCATTGAATAACCTTACGACACTGATCAACCAGATTCATACTGAGCACATAATGCCTCATAAGGACTTCTTGAGAATTCTAAGGGAAGACATCTTAGATTACGGCACGTTGTCAGATTTTACTCTTCGCCGGATAGCTAATATGGAAAGCGCGGATGAGGCAAAGCTGAAAAGAACAGTTGCGGAAGTAATCACTTTAAAGAAAGAGCTCGGCGAAGATTATTTGCAGAAAGAAAAAGCGAAGCAGAAAGATTTATCCAAAGAAATCATCATTGCGATTGAAAATCAAAAATTATGAGCAAAGAAATATTGCAAGATATCATAGACAACTTTTCACCTGATAAATTCAGCCGGCTTTTCCGCGATAAAAACAGGTCATTTTCGCCTCGACAGGAAGACGCTGGTCAGTATGATGACGAGAATTTTAAGAATGGATTAAGGCTGGGTGAAATCAAATTTACGGATACAGAGAAACTCATTGTTTGCACATTTCAAGTTAAACAATCACTGTCCGAACGAAGCGGCAAAAAAGCGCAGTATGAGAAGGGCAAAAAGATTCTTAAGGTTACGCAATCCAATGCGGGCATCTTTATATTTTACGACCAAACCGGAAATTTTAGGTTTTCCCTTATATATCCGGAAACGATCGGTAACAGGCGTCAGTGGAGCAGTTTTCGGCGGTTTACCTATTTTGTGAGCCACGAATTTACAAATAAGACATTTCTCCAGCGTATCGGTGATAATGAATTCTCTTCAATAGAGAAAATCAAAGACGCCTTTTCTGTTGAGAAAGTCACTAAGGAATTTTACGAAGCATATAGGCGATTGTTTGAAGCGCTATCCTCAGATTTGAATAAGAATTGGGTTTTCAAAAAAATTGCTTCTCAGAATGAAATAAATACGGTAGATTTCGCTAAAAAACTGCTAGGGCAAATTGTTTTTCTGTATTTTTTACAGAAAAAAGGTTGGTTAGGTGTACCGCAAAACAAAACATGGGGAGATGGAGATAAAAATTTCATCAGCAATCTATACAAACAGGCTTCAGAGATAAAAGGTAATTTTTACAACGATTATCTTGAAATCCTTTTTTACGATACGCTTAATAATGCCCGCCGAGAATGTGCGGATCCAAGCTTCTCACAGTATTTTAAGTGCCGGATACCATTTTTAAATGGCGGTCTATTTGAACCAGAATACGATTGGCGTGGGACGAAAGTCTATCTAGAAAATAGCATTTTTAAGAACATTATTGAGGTTTTTGATCGTTACAATTTTACCGTAGAAGAAGAAAGCCCTGAGGATAAAGAAGTAGCAATTGATCCCGAGATGTTAGGAAAAGTATTTGAGAATCTTTTGGAAGAAAACCTAAGAAAGGGCAAGGGTGCATATTATACGCCTCGAGAAATAGTTCACTATATGTGTCAGGAGAGTTTGATTAATTATTTACTAACTGAAACGAAAATGGATGTTGAGAAAATTCGAAAATTGGTTATCTTTAGAAGTGTTGTTTTCACAATAGATGAAGCTATTTTGCTAAAAAATGCATTGTTGGATATAAAGGCGTGTGATCCCGCCTGTGGTTCCGGAGCATTTCTTGTAGGTATGCTGTACGAAATTGTTAGTGCAAGACGTGTGCTAGAGCCAGAAAAAACCGAGTATAAACTTAAAAAAGAATCCATTCAAAATTGTATATATGGGGTTGACATAGATCCGGGAGCTGTGGAAATTGCAAAACTAAGGTTATGGCTTAGCCTTGTAGTGGATTATGAATTGGAAGATATAGAGCCACTCCCTAATTTGGATTACAAAATAATGTGTGGCAATAGCCTTCTGGAGGATTTGGTTGTAGGCGACGAAGCCATAAAGCTTTTCGATGACAAGCTTTTAGCTATTAAAAAACAAAAGGGAGGAAAGTCTCTCTTTGGTGAAAAAGGGATGGAAGATAAAACTACTTCTGCCAGAATTCAATATCTTCGGAAGTTGTTATTGGAGAAACAGAAAGAATTAGTCGCTTTTCACAATCAATTGACCTTTGCAAGAAAAAAAGAGCTGGAAAAAGAACTTAGCGTAATTAGCAAAGAGTTAAACCCGAAATCCAAACGATCCAAGTCTGTTGACTATCACCCTTCTCTATTTATCGAAGATGCGGATAAATATTTTGTCATGTTAAAAGAACTTCATGCGCACTATTTTAGCGAGCACGATCCTTCAGCTAAAAAAGAGAAGCGCCGGCAGATTGAAAATATCGAGCTCGAATTTATAAAATCGTCAGTTCAAGAAAAAATTGATAATATTGACACAAAGATAAAAAATCTCAATATGCAGGATCCTGGCGATAGGAAGCTCCAGGCCGTTTTAATGAAAAAGAAATTGGAATATATGGCTATTTTTGGTCAAATTCATAGATCGAAAGTCCGTCCGTATTTTCTATGGAAATTGAATTTTTTTGAGATATTCCAGGAAAATAGAGGCTTTGATGTAATGATTGCGAATCCACCTTATTTAAAAGAACGTGACAATAAGAATGTTTTCGAAATAGTCAATAGGTCAGAGTTTGGGGATCGTTATCATCAAGGCAAGATGGATTATTGGTACTATTTTTTACATAAAGCAATAGATCTAGCACGCCCGGATGGGATTATATCCTATATAACATCGCGGTACTGGCTTAATAGTAGCGGTTCACGAAAACTCATTCAGAGGATACAAAGCGAACTATCATTTATTAATGTGGTTGATATCGGCAAATTGAAAGTATTTGATGAGGTATCTGGGCATCACATGGTAGCTGTTTATCAAAAAAACAAGCTACGTGATAAATTTGTGTGTAAAAAATTAGAAAATGATATCAGCGATATTGATAAGTCCAAAGATACGGAAAATGTCAAAATTCAATCGGTGTCAAACAAGGACATATTTCAAAACAATGAGATAGTATTTCAAAAAGATGAATTAGTGCTTAACGAAGTTATAGGCTTAGGGCAAATTGCTGATATTTCACAGGGTGTTGTTGAAGCTATTGATAAATTAAGCAAAAAAGCTTATGGGGAATCAAAGCGTAGAGATATTGGAATCGGTGATGGCGTATTTGTTTTGAGCAAGGAAGAAGTTGCGAAAATGGGATTAACAAGACAAGAAAAAGAAATACTTAAAAAATATATTGATCCGGGTGATGTCAAGAAGTATGGCATTAGTTGGAGCGGTAAATGGTTAATTTATGCAGATAAGCAAGTCAAGTCCAATGTAAAAAGTAATTTAGATTTTGTCAATATTAAGCGACATCTTGATAAGTTCAAAGAATTCATAACGTCTTCAAATAAGCCTTATGGATTACATAGACCAAGAGAGCTAAAATATTTTATTAATCCCAAGATCATTGTAAAAAATATGTTTGTTGATAATGATTTTACGCTAGATGAAGATAATTATTTTGTGGGGTTTTCATTCTCCTCTGTCATCCAGAAGGACCCGTCCTACGACCTTAAGTATGTTCTATGCGTTCTTAATTCTCAGTTTGCTCTACGATGGTTCTACCAACATGGTAAAAAAAGAGGAGCTGGTGTAGATATAGGTGTCGAAAAACTTCGCTCTTTTCCTATTAAAAAAACCTCTAGCAGTGAGCAGAAACCATTTATAGATATGGTTGATAAGATTATGTTGATTACGAATGAAAACGATTATTTTGGGAATGAAAAGAAACAAGTTAAGGTTAAAGAATACGAACGCCAAATTGATCAGATGGTATATAAGATCTATGGGCTGACAAAAGAGGAAATTGAGATTGTTGATAGATCCGGAGCGAATTAATGAAATTTAAAGATTGCTTAACAGCTGATATTGTTGTATCCGCGCCAATGGCTAGAACATCTCCAGATGAATCTTGGGTAGTAGCACATGACGCAAAAATAATCCCATCGCAACTGTATAAATTTTATGTTATAGCAGATTGTTTTTCATTTGATAAATGTCCAGCATTTTTGGCTGATGATCAGAGGATAATATTTTCTCATCTTGGCGCAAGTGTTGATTTAATTAAGTCTTCCTTCGAGGATTACCACGAATTGCTGGGTTTGATGAAAAAATACGATGCCGACACTTATAACCCTATCAAGAAAATAAAAAAGGAACCATTTGATCCGTCGGCTCCTAAGCATTTTAACAGATGCCTTCAGCTTCTTTTGATTAATATGTATTCGATTTTGGATGCTACCGCTGAAGCCATAAGCGCTGTCCTATCATTGGGAAAATTCGGGAGAGCAAGTTTTGCAGAAATAGTTAAGAGAATTCAGGATGACCTAAAAGTGGTCTCAATAGATACAGCCAAAAAGGCAATCGTGTCGGCTGATGAAAAGTATCAAGGCGATATAATAAAGTTCATAAAAGAAGAAATTATTGATGATCACAATGCTGAATGGTTCGAATTATTTAAGCTTTACAGAGATAAAATGGCACATTTTAGGTATCATAGTGGATTTCTTTTCCACGATACGGATGGGAAATTTCACCATTTTCTTCCCCGACAATGGCCATATTACTTTCAGCAAGGCATTACATACGGGAAAGCGAAGGGCGAGGATAATAATGCATATTTTGCCGATCTGTTAATGGATTGCGACATTTTTGAATATTGCGAAGGACTACACAAAAAAATATATACCTTAAC
>Ga0105164_10001160_pt1 | contig 17091 bp, 18 predicted proteins | sample VDWuncwatermetaG_FD_89674 | JGI IMG/M metagenome (GOLD analysis project Ga0105164, IMG submission 89674) | Wastewater microbial communities from Netherlands to study Microbial Dark Matter (Phase II) - VDW unchlorinated drinking water | ecosystem: Environmental > Aquatic > Freshwater > Drinking...
CGATTATTCATTCCCTGTAGTGAAAAGCAGGTTTAAGGCCGCCATAGCCCGTCTTGATCATCCAAAGGAGTATAGCGCCAGCCATAAGGCAGAGGACTTTATAACTTCTGTAAACGAACAAACCAACCTTAAGATATTACAGCTCTTAACATAGCAGCATTTTTTTCTTGACTAAATGATACTAATATGGTATCATTACTATGCAAGAAAGGAGCGGGGTATGGATATAACAATTAAGTATATGCTGCGGCCGGTTGCTCATTGTAAAAGCGGCTGTAGTAATTTGTCCCGGGTAAGACTCTAAACTACCTCGCCCGGCGCCAGGGCTGGGCGTCTGGATTCATAATATAAGGGGAATAAAATGAAACTAATAACCAGGGATACAGACTACGCGATAAAGGCGATTTGTTTTATGGCAAAAAAAAGATATCGCGTGGTTTCTGTATCCGAATTAGTTAAAGAGCTTAAGATCCCAAGGCCTTTCTTAAGGAAGATACTTCAGATACTTAATAAGGGCAATGTATTAAAATCATATAAGGGTTCAGGCGGCGGTTTCATATTAAACAGGCCTGCATATAAGATATTTATCCTGGATTTGATAACAGCCAATCAGGGCCCTTTTGAATTGTTCGGGCATACCATCAAAAACAAGGCATGCCATAATACTAAAAAATGCATATTGAAGAAAAAACTGGATGTTATAGAAAATAATATCAAAAAAGAGCTGAAAAATATTACTATAGCGGATTTGATCTGCAGAGAGAGGTTTTGATGGAGAAGAGAAAAGTTATTAAGATAGATGAAGCTAAATGTAACGGCTGCGGCCTGTGCATTCCGAATTGCCCTGAAGGCGCGCTTCAGATAATAGACGGCAAGGCGCGCGTGATAAGCGATTTGTTTTGCGACGGTTTGGGCGCCTGCATAGGCCATTGCCCGCAAGGCGCGATAGCGATAGAGGAAAGAGAAGCTGTTGAATACGACGAAAAAAAGACAATGGAGAATATCGTAAAACACGGCGAGAAAACCATAAAGGCGCACCTGGAGCATTTAAAGAGCCACGGCCAGGATAAATATCTGAAAGAAGCGCTGGAATTTTTAAAAGAAAGGGGCGTAAATATGAAATTAGAAAAACACGGCCATGCCGGCATGGCAGGCTGCCCTGGGGCAAGGGTAATGGATTTTACTAATAATAGTAAGGATTCAGGCGTAGAGGCCGGAAACAGGCAGTCGCAGTTAAGGCAATGGCCTGTGCAGCTGCACCTTGTGCCGCCGACAGCGCCTTATTTTCAGAAGGCCGATGTTCTGTTGTCGGCAGACTGTGTCGCTTACGCGTTGGCGGATTTCCACAAGGATTACCTTAAAGGTAAGAGCGTCGCCATTGCCTGTCCGAAACTTGACGACGGCCTTGACGTATATTCCGAAAAGATAAAATCTCTTATTGACGACGCTAAAATAAACACCCTGACAGTGATGACGATGCAGGTTCCGTGCTGCCATGGCCTTGTAGCGATAGCCGAGCAGGCAGCGCAATCGGCCTCGCGGAAAATTCCCGTAAAGTCGATAGTAATAAGCCTTAGCGGCGATGTGCTTTCCGAGGACTGGATTTCGTAATTGCCGGCATTGACAAATTGTCAATTTTTAGAGATAATATAATAAAGAGGTTTATGTTATGGATTTAAAGCCGAAAGTATCTATTATAGGCTGCGGAAACGTCGGCATGCGTTACGCGTATGCCTTGATGATAAAAGGCATTGTGCGCCAAATTGTCATAACAGACGTTGACAAAAATCGCCTGGAAGGCGAAGTAATGGACCTATCGCACGGCGCGCCGTACCTTTCACCGGTAGAGGTTGTCGCAGGCGACTATCTTGATATAGCGAATTCAGATCTTGTTGTTATAACCGCAGGCAGGAAGCAAAAACCAGGCCAGACCCGCATTGAACTGGTAAAAGATAATGTAGAGGTGTACCGAAACATAATACCTCAAATAATGAAATATGCCCCAAACGCTATTTTATTAGTTGTTACAAACCCGGTTGATGTCCTTTCATACGCTGCGTATAAACTTTCAGGCAAACCGGTAAAAAAAGTAATCGGTTCCGGAACGGTTTTAGACAGCGCTAGATTCAGGTTTCTTATCGCTAAACACTGCAACGTTGACGCGCGTAATATACATGCGTATATTCTGGGAGAGCATGGCGATACCGAATTCCCTGTATGGAGCAAGGCCATGATAGGCGGGGTTTTGTTCAGCGACTATTGCAGCGTGTGCGGAAACAAAAAAAACTGTAAGCACGCGGAAATGGATATAAAAACAATTTTTGCTGATGTCAGAGGCTCGGCTTATAAAATAATCGAAAAAAAAGGCGAAACCTCATATGGTATAGGGCTCGCCCTGGTCAGGATAACGCAGGCAATACTAAAAGACGAAAACGCGATACTTCCGGTGTCATCATTAGTTGAGGATTATTTAGGCGTAAACGACGTTTATTTGAGTTTGCCGGCAATACTTAATAAAAACGGCATCAGGGATGTTTTAAAGATTAATCTGGACAAGAAGGAGCAGGAGGATTTTAAGAAGTCCGCTCTAGCGATAAAGAATGTAATAAAGGAAGCGGGTTTATAAGAGCAGGAGGCAAAAGTATAATGGACAAATACAAATGTACGGTGTGCGGTTATATTTACGACCCTGCCAAAGGCGACCCTGACCACGGCCAGCCTGCAGGCACGAAATTCGAGGCGCTTCCGGCTGACTGGACATGCCCTGAATGCGGAGTCGGAAAAGATATGTTTGAGAAGATATGAGAGATTATTCCATACTTATAGGCGGCGCAGCAGGAGACGGCATAGATTCTGCAGGCTTGATTATAGCGCGCATACTTAACAGAATCGGTTTATATACTTATATCTACCGTGATTATCCGTCACTAATAAGGGGCGGCCACACATTTTCGATAATAAGGGCCTCTGACAAAAAAATAAAAGCGCATAAAAACAAAGTGGATTTTATTTTAGCCCTGAATCAGGATACTGTAAACCTGCACAGAAATAAACTCAAAAAAGACTGCCTTTTTATTTATGATTCCGACCAGGTTAAACTGACGCAAACTGCGACTTGCGGCACGGGCTTAAGCCTTGCGAATATATTAAAAGAGGAAGCAGCGCCAGCTGTTATGCGCAATTCCTGCGTAATAGGCGCATTCTGCAAGGCAACCGGCATAAAATGGGATATTTTAGACGAGGTTTTCAGAAAAGATATATCCAGAGAAATAGATTTGAATTTAAAAGTGGCGAGAAAAGGTTTTGACAGCGCCGAAGAATTAATTAAAATAGAGCCATTTCAAAATAAAACGCTGCCGATATTAACAGGAAATGAAATAATAGGCATGGGGCTCATTAAAGGCGGCCTGAAAGCGTATGTTGCGTATCCGATGACCCCGGTCTCCGGAGTCCTGCATTTTTTAGCAGGCGCTGCGGAAAAATTTTCACTGAAGGTGCTTCACCCTGAAAGTGAAATCGCCGTAATACTTATGGCGCTGGGATTTTCATATATGGGCGAGAAGGTCGCTGTCGGCACTTCAGGCGGCGGGTTCTGCCTTATGACAGAGGGCTTAAGCCTTTCCGGCATGGCAGAGCTGCCTGTGGTTGTTGTCTTAGGCCAGAGGCCAGGCCCGAGCACAGGCCTGCCGACTTACACGTCACAGACAGATCTTCATTTTGCGATAAACGCAGGCCAGGGTGAGTTTTTGCGTTTTACGGTTGCCCCGGGAGACGCTGAAGAGGCGTATTACTGGTCGGCAACTGTTTTAAACTTAACCTCAAAATACCGGGCGCCGGGAATAATATTAACCGATAAGACATTAAGCGAAGGAACGTATAATTTTGATGTAGATTCCGTAGATAAAATAACAGATTACAGCGCGGGTCAAACATTTCCGCCTGTTAAGGATAAAGTTATAAAGGTAAACAGTTATGAGCATGATGAAACAGGCATAACCACAGAGGACCCGAAAGTTGCCGTACAGATGCAGGATAAGCGCCTGCAGAAAGAAAAAGCTCTTGGCGAAGAGCTGAAAAATTACAAATGCGTCGGAGTTTACGGCGATAAAAAAGCTTCCACTATTCTTTTGTGCTGGGGTTCGAATAAAGGCGTATGCGTCGAGGTTGGGGAAAAATTAGGGTTGAGGGTGGTGCATCCCGTAGTGCTTTCGCCGTTTCCCGTAGAGCAATTCAAGGAAGCTATAAAAGGCGCTAAAAAAATAATTGCCGTTGAAAATAACGCGACAGGCCAATTGATAAGTTTAATCAAGCGGTATGATTTTAATGTTGATGAAAAGATTTTACGGTATGACGGCAGGCCGTTTGCCGTGGAAGAACTGGAAGAGGCAGTAAAAAAACTATTATGAAAGACCTATCTACTCAAGCAAGAAATACATGGTGCCCTGGCTGCGGAAATTTCGCGATATTGAATGCGGTTAAGGCAGTGTTAAGCCAGATGGATGAGGAAGGCCTTGGCCTTGAAAATGTCGTTTTGGTATCAGGCATAGGCTGCCACGGTAAAATTGTTGATTATATAAATGTCAATAGTTTCTATTCTATTCACGGAAGGGCAGTGCCTGTCGCGGAGGCTATAAAAATTTCCAATCCCAAGTTGAAGGTGATTGTGTTTTCAGGCGACGGTGACGCGTACGGCGAGGGCCTGGAACATCTTATATTTGCCGCGAAAAGAAATATCGATATTACGATGATAGTCCATAATAACCGCGTATACGGCCTTACAACAGGCCAATATACGCCTACCTCGCCTGCCGGCTTTAAAGGGCGTTCCACCCCGGGCGGGACAAAAGAACGGCCTTTAAATCCATTAGAGCTAATGCTTTCAAGCGGGGCGACATTCCTCGGCCGCGGGGCCTCGCACGGTATTGATAGCTTGAAAAAGATTATCAAAGAAGCCATTATGCATAAAGGTTTTTCTCTGGTTGACATTCTGCAGGTCTGCGTCACATTTTATAATATGTACGAATATTACGATAAGCGCGTATATGAATTGACTGGCCACGACGCGCAAGACCGCGATCAGGCGGCTAAAAAAATAAGGGAATGGGATTATAATATTGACGCGCCGATTGCGCTGGGCGTATTTTATAAAAAAGATATGCCGACTTTTGAGGAGATGATATGAAAGCCGTAGAGATTAAAAAAGGGGTTTACTGGGTAGGCGCGATAGACTTTAACGTAAGGAATTTCCACGGCTATACCTATTCGGTAAGAAGGGGTTCGACTTATAACGCTTATCTGATTGTGGATGAAAAGATTGCTTTGGTTGATACAGTTTACGGGCCTTTCGCGAATGAGATGATAGAAAGGATAAAAGCGGTTGTAGACCCGGCAAAGATTAACTACATAATCGCCAATCACGTTGAAACAGATCATTCCGGCGCCTTGCCTGACATAATGAAATTATGCCCTAAGGCAAAAGTTTACGGAACAGCCAAATGTAAGGAAGGCCTAGAGAGGATGTACTACTTAAATCTGGGCTTTCAAACAGTAAAAACAGGCGATAAATTGAGCCTGGGCAAAAAGACGCTTCAGTTTATCGAAGCGCCTATGATACACTGGCCTGACAGTATGTTCAGCTATTTAGTCGAGGATGCCGTGCTTCTGCCAAATGACGCGTTCGGGCAGCATTATGCGACGGCGGAAAGGTTTGACGATGAGATAGATGAGGCCGCGCTGATGGATGAGGCAGCGAAGTATTACGCGAATATACTTCTGCCTTTAAGCGGCGTGATAGCAAAAAAACTCGAAGACTTGAAGAAAATGAACATCCCCATAAAAATGATTGCCCCGAGCCACGGCATTATATGGAGAAAAGATCCGTTAAAAATAGTTAATGCTTACGCAGGATGGGCAGCGCAGAATACTAAGCCGAAGATTGTCATTGCCTACGAGACGATGTGGGGGGCAACGGAAAAAATGGCAAGAGAGATAGCTGACGGCGCAGCGAGTGCCGGCGTAGAAGTTAAATTCTTTGAGATAAACCATACGGAGCGGGCTGAAATTATAAAAGAAATGTTGGATGCCAAGGCATATATTATCGGATCTCCGACGCATGACAACGACATGCTTCCTAATTTAGCCGGCTTCATGGAATTTTTAAAATGCCTTAAGCCGAAAAACAGGATTGCGGCTGCCTTCGGTTCATATGGCTGGGCAGGCGGCGCGGTAAATTCGATAGAAAAAATATTGAAGGAAACCGGCGTTGAAATCGCGCAGCCGTCGCTTTCAGTACAGTATATGCCGGACGAAAATGAAGTGAAGAAGTGTTTTCAGTGGGGTAAGGAGTTAGCTGAAAAGGTAGTCCCTCGTCCCGAGACGCCAGTGCGTTAAATTGTTGCGGCGAGGGACTCGGGACAATTTTTCAAATCGAGATAAATGGAAAAATTGGAGGGTAATTTATGGGCCCTGTGGAGGCGTTAAAGCTTGCTTTAATAAAAGAGGTAGAGACAGCTCGTATGTATGAAAAATTTTCAGGAGAGTATCCTACGGCAAAAGAGATATTTATATTTCTAGCAGGAGAGGAGCAAAAACATAAAAATTTGATAGAGAAAAAGATATATGAGCTGACGAAATAATGTGATATAATTTAAGGTAGTCCCTCGTGACTAAACGGGATAGCCCCTCGACTTTGCTCGGGGCAGGCAGGTCGCTCGGGACGATTTTTCAAGTCGAGATAAATGGAAAAATCGGAGGTGATAAAATGGGTAAAAAGGCAAGAGAGATAGCGGGAGTAGATTTAAAGGATTTGATCAAGGATTTAAATAAGGCGTATTGCGATGAATGGCTGGCATACTACGCGTGGTGGTATATGGCGCAGGCAGTCGAAGGTAAGGGCTATGAGGATATGGCCGAATTTTTGAATAAGATCGCCAAAGACGAGCTTGAGCACGCTACAGAACTGGCGGAGAGAATAATAGAATTGGGAGGGCTTCCAACAAACAATCTTTCAAGCGTAGAGAAAAACGCCAACGCGCCGTATCCCGGCGTTATGAAAGACCTTTCGGATTACGACGAGATTATAAAGCTGGTAACGACCGCGGAAGCCGGGGCCATAGAGGTCTACGACAAAATAGCGAAGAAGACCTTCGGCAAGGATCATGACACGTATCAGCTCGCCGTGCATATTATGGGCGAAGAGATAACGCACGAAGAGATGTTTGAGAATCTAAAAGGATAATTTTGTAATGAGGCTTAGTGAACAGGTAGTTCAGTTTTTTCACAGCCAGAATTTTGTCATTGTTTCAACAATTGATTCTGACGGCAGCCTGCATTCTTCATGCAAAGGCATAGTAAGGATAGGCACTAACGGCAAGGTTTATCTTTTGGACCTGTATAAGGGCAAGACCAGCGAAAACCTAAAACAAAATCCGAACATAAACATTACAGCAGTTGATGAACATAAATTTCGCGGCTGGTGCCTTAAGGGCAAGGCGAAAATAATGCCCGAACAGGAATTTAAGCCCGGCTTCTTGGCTGATTGGAAGAAAAGAATTACGCATAGGATAACTCACAGGCTGCTTAAAAACATACGCGGAGAAAAAGGCCATCCGCGCCATCCTGAAGCACAATTCCCGAATCCGGAATATTTAATCGAAATAGAAGTGCGAGAAATGGTGGATCTTACTCCGAGCAGTTTAAAATGATCCATCGCAACTAAACGTGCCTGCCCTGGCAGGCCAGGGATAGCTGGAAAATTTGGGAGACAAACATGGCGGTTATTTTCACAGGTAGCGAAATAGTGGGATTGGGTATTCAGATAGAGCGAAACGGGAAAGATTTTTATGAAACACTCGCGGCTCAATCAAAAAGCGACGCTAGCGGAAAACTATTTAAATACCTGGCAGGCGAAGAAGAAAAGCACATAGCTGCCTTTGAAAAAATTTTAAACTCAACTGAAAAATACGAGCCCGTGGAATCTTATCAGGGCGAGTATTCTTCGTATATGAAGGCGCTTGCAGGCGAATGCGTATTTACGAAAAAAGGCAAAGGCAAAGAAACCGCAAGAAATATAAAAACTGATAAAGAAGCTGTGGACGTAGGGATAGTTTTTGAAAAGGATTCTATAATTTTATACGAAGGCATAAAAAAGGTTGTCCCTGAATACGACCATAAGGCAATCAATGCGCTGATAATTCAGGAACAGAATCATCTGACGCAGCTGATAGGATTGAAAGGGAGATTATGATGGCGAAAACAGTTAAGGTATACAGCACACCCACATGCCCTTACTGCGTAAGGGTTAAGCAGTTCTTAAAAGAAAACAATGTAGTGTTCGAGGATTTTGATGTTTCGGCCGATCAGATAAAGGCTGACGAGATGGTTGAAAAATCCGGCCAGATAGGCGTGCCTGTCATCGACATTGACGGCGAAATTATTGTCGGCTTTGACAAGGAAGAAATCAAAAAGGCACTGGGACTTAAATGACAAATGACAAAATCCAAATGACAAATCAATAATCAAATCTCAATGACAAATATTAAGATATTTGGATTTGGGATTTAAAAGATTGATTTGGATTTTGTCATTGGGATTTTGTCATTTCGAGGTAATTATGTATGATCTGATTGTTATCGGCGCCGGGCCTGCCGGCATAACCGCAGGCGTGTACGCTGCGCGTAAAAGAATGAATTTTATCGTCATAACCGGCGACATAGGCGGCCAGGCAGGCTGGAGCGGAGATATAGAAAACTATACCGGGTATCAGTTTATCACCGGGCCGGAGCTCGCCGCTAAATTCGAAGAACACATGCGCCGCTATGATATAGAAGTGAAAGAAAATGAATTCGCAGCGGATTTGGAAAAAACCAACGATATAATTTCTGTTAAAACAAATAAAGGCGCTTATCAGGCAAAGACAGTTATAATAGCGTCAGGAAAAAAATCCAAAGAATTAAATGTGCCCGGAGAGAAAGAATTTAAGAATAAAGGCCTGACTTATTGCGCGACCTGCGATGGGCCTTTGTTCAGCAATAAAAATGTTGTTGTTGTAGGCGGCGGCAATTCCGCGCTTGACGCAACGCTGCAATTGATGAAGATAGCGAAGCATGTTTATCTGGTCAATATAATGCCTTCACCCTGCGGCGACCCGATAATGCGCAGCAAAGTACAGGAAAATTCGGCCGTGACCATATTTAACAGTACGCAGGTTTCGGCTGTGCTCGGCAATAGAATGGTCAGCGGCATTAAAATAAAAAATAAAGAAGGTAAGGAAGATACTCTGGCAGTTGAAGGCGTATTTGTCGAGATAGGCCTTGTGCCTAATTCCGAATTCGCGAAAATAGCGGCAAAAAACGAACTTGGCGAAATCAAGGTGAACACCAAAAACGAAACGAATATACCAGGCATTTTTGCCGCAGGCGATGTGACAGACGTGCCTGAAAAACAGATAGTAATAGCCGCAGGCGAAGGATCCAAGGCAGCTTTAAGCGCGTTTAAGTATTTGATGCAGCATAGGTAAAAAGGTATAATTACTCTTCGAGCGAGGCGCTGAAAGCGCCTCGCTCGAACAATAATGAGAAGGAGAGTATATATGAAAGCAAAAGTTGACAAGGATTTGTGCATCGGATGCAGTTTATGCGTTTCTACATGCCCGGAAGTTTTTAAAATGGAAGATGATAAGGCAGCCGCATTCGTAAACGTTGTGCCAAAGGCAGCAGAAGAGTCGTGCAAAAAGGCGACAGACGAGTGCCCGGTCACAGCGATTGCTCTAGAGTAATAAACAGGCAGGTATATTTTTCTCTTGACAACTCCAAAAATATATGTAAAATGGAATTATGTATTCCAGATTGATTAAACCACCGAAAGACAAGAGTTTCTTTTTGTTCGGCCCGCGCGGCACAGGAAAGACAACGTGGGTTAAGTCGGCTTTTCCAGACGCCATTTACCTGGATTTGTTGGAAGCGGAAATTTTTAATGACTTATTGGCTGATCCTGGAAGGATTGAAAAGTTTATACCTTTAGATTTTAAGTCCTGGATTATTATTGACGAAATACAGAGGATCCCGGAACTTTTAAACGAAGTGCACCGCCTTATAGAAAAATATAAATACAAATTCGTCCTGACCGGTTCCAGCGCAAGGTCGCTTAAGAGAAAAGGCCCGAATCTATTGGCCGGCCGGGCATTGACATATTCTATGCATCAGCTTACCGCTGTCGAGCTGTCTGAAGACTTTGATTTAAGCCGTTCGCTTGCTTATGGGCAGCTTCCCTGCGCTTATACTGAAAAAGACCCCAAGGGTTATTTAGAAAGTTACGTTAAGACTTATCTCGAGGAGGAAATCCGTCAGGAAGGCCTGACGAGAAATCTTGGCAGTTTTTCAAGATTTTTAGAGGCCGCGAGTTTTTCACAAGCATCTGTTTTAAATATTTCATCAGTCGCGCGCGAATGCGCTGTTGAAAGAAAAGTAGTTGAAAATTATTTTACAATACTGGAAGATCTGCTTATCGCGTATAGGGTTCCTGTTTTTGCAAAGAAAGCGAAAAGGCGGCTTATCGAGCATCCGAAATTTTATTTTTTTGACGCAGGCATTTTTCGCACGCTTAGGCCAAAAGGCCCGCTTGACGCGCCTGAAGAGGCGCAGGGTGCCGCTGTAGAGACACTGCTTTTTCAGGAATTAAACGCGATAAACGATTATTTAGGCCTGGGCTATAAGATATTCTATTGGAGGACCTCTAACGGCAGCGAAGTGGATTTTGTGTTGTACGGCAGCAGAGGGATAAAGGCGTTTGAGATTAAAAGGTCGGCCAAAACGTCAGGGCCGATGTTCAACGGGTTAAAAGCGTTTCTTAGAGATTATCCTTCAGCAAAAGCCTATTTTATTTATTCAGGAGAGAGGCGCATGCGGGAAGGCAGCATTGAAATTGTCCCTATTAAAACCGCCTTAAAAGAACTCCCGCAGTTGTTGTAAATGTAACCGAAAGCTAGATAAAAAAGTCAAAAAACCGGGAATATTTGGGCTTTTAAGTTGTTATATATAGTAGAAATAGCTCTATATAATACACTTATAAACCCAATTTTATTTTTTTTGTATACAAATTAGTGGCTTTTATAAAGAAATAAGGTCAAAATATGACAAAACCATATAGCACAATATTACGTATATTAAGCATTATAACCCTAGCGGCATTCGTAGCGACCCAGCCCGCCTTGGGGACAGGTTTATCCGGACAACAGTTTTCCGAAAAAACCTGTCCCCATCGTGATGTATCCCATATCCGCGCAAAATCAGCAGGCGAGAGCCCGGCAAGTGGAGAAGTTGCGAATGCTTTAAAGTCCATAGTCCATAGTCCGGAGTCCGTAGTTTCTGCCAACGCCGCGGCAGAGGTGAAGGATCGGATGACGCTTGATGAGATAATTGCAGTGCTTCCGAAGCATCTGAATTTAAAAATGTTGGCTGGTTTACGCGTGCATGTGGAAAAGACTGTTAGCTCGCAAAGCGATAATGTAGATACAATTCGTTTTGACATAGACAATCAAGGCGGCGATATACTTTGTTTCTTCTATAAAGACGGAGCGACATTAGATTATAATCCCAATGAATCTTTTGCAATAAGAGTTTTAAGTATTTATCCGAAATTGCCCAGAGGTAAGGGGCTTGGTGGAACTTTATTCTGGCTTTTACTTTGTCATGATTCCTCCTGGCAGGGGCTTAATGTAGATATAGTAGGCGCTAGCTCTAATTCTAGCAAAATGATGGAACGAATGCAGGAATTGAAACTACATGTATTTCAAGATCCCACCCAAAAACTGCCAGATATTGGTTTTATGATACCAATTCTAACTCCGTTACAGCAGAAAGCAGTAGATGATTTTATAGCTCAATATATGGATTTTAACGATGCCGTCGGCGCCGCTATTGGCGCGAGGCCTTCGCATGCAGCCGCCAGGGCCAACGCCGCAGCAGATGTGAATAAGCAGAAATACACAGAGGAAGCTCTAAAACTTGTATTGGAGAAATTATCCGATGCTGATAGTTATGTCTACGGAGCGGCCCTTGACGCGCTTAGAATATTTATTCAAGTTGATAAAGAAGTTTTTGAAAAGTGGTTGCATGATTATATCTTTGCAAAAGATAAGAAAGCCGGGCCGGCAAGAGATGTCAGGCGGCTTAGCACTTTTTGGTCAAAAGGCAAAAGAGATTTTTTAAGAGAAGAAATGCCTACGCTGATGGAGATTTTATCCGACAAGGGTAAGATTGCGCGTTTTTTGTTTATCCTAAGTGTCCTGCGTAAGATTTATCCTTTTGATATGATAAACGGTGAGCCAATTAGCCCTATAGCTTATGCAGAAAAAGAAGGCGTCAATTTCAGATTAGGTGAATTATATATTGCGCCTGTAAGCGAATCATTCCGCAGGCATATTATATATACTAAAGATAAAACCGGTAAAGTATCTTTTGCGGTTGAGATTAAAATGCCAGGAGAAGATAATGATAGAGACGCTATTTGGGGCATACACTTTACCGCTGTTAGCCGTTTGCGTAAAGCATTTCCGAACTGCCCTGTTGTTGAGCCGCTCTTTTTTGCAAGGCTAAAGGGCACGTTTAACTTATATGAAAAGGATATAACATTTGACGAATACCCTTTAGGCGTGGCGTGTTTTTCTTATCAGGATGGGAAGCGCCTTAAAAATGTAAGCGATGCATTCAAGGATAGAATAGCCGAACAAAATGGCATTTCAAGAGATGAATTAGATAAAAGGATAATAACAGAGGCATTATTATATGCCGTAGAGACACATTATGAGGGGTATCAAGGGAACACAGATAAAGGTGATGACATGCATTCTGAAAATATGCGCCTTCAGGAAAACGGCCATATAGTTGCTGTGGCTGATACAGGCTCATATGAGTATGTGAAAAAAGTTCCTTTAGATACGAGAATTTATGAAACGAAGTCACTTTTGCCGGAAGCAATCTATCCGGATTTTGATAACAAAAAGAGTATATTCCCTGAATTGTGCCGCAATCTTGTGGGAGGTAAAGCGCCTGACGAACAATTGGCTCTTATAAACTTCGCTGCCGAAGAATTGGAATTACCTGAAAGCTGTGTTAAGGAAGCCGTCCACTATATAACAACAGCTACCGTAGCCGCCGGATTCGCCGTTGCCAACGCCGCTGCTGATGCGAGCGGTGCAGCCGCCCGGGCCAACGCCGCGGCGAATTTAAATGCAGAACAAGTTGCTGCCCTTGATATGTTCAGTAAAGCTAAAGAAAGAAATATGCAAAGGTTTGCGATAATTGTCGGTGCAGGAAATAATCCGGTAATCGCCGAATTGTTCAGGCAGGGGTTTAAAGTTATTTCCGCTAAGGATAATGTTGAGGCTGATGCGATAGGAAAAAGGCTTGCGAAAGAAGGCAGCTTTTTCATAGTTATAACCGGAAATAATTTACAGGCCCAGGGGGAGACAAAGTTTGTCAGCATAGACGATAATTTTGTTAATGCCTTAAGAGCGTTCGAGCAGAACGCTTAAAAATTTTCCACTGGCAATAAAATTTTAGCTGAAGCGGCCACAAGGGGTTGGTGTCACAGCGAACGAAAGTGAGCGAGACACCAACCCCGCGATGGCCGCTGGAATAAAATTTTTGAGCAAAAATAGAAGTCGATATTTTCATTGTTTTTAGCTTAATTTCATGGTATAATATAAATATGAAAAACAGGCCTTTATGGGATAAAAATAGATTTTTGATTTTCAAGCAGGAGGAGAAGTTATTTTTGAGAAAACTCACCTTCAAAAAAAGCGCTAAGATTTTAGAGGCGCTCACATCGCCGGAAGCCTTAAAGCCTTTTAAGGACACTTCTTTTTCCGATAAGCCGCTTTGTTTAAAAATAGGCTTGAGAAAACAAAGATATGGCATCGTTACCTGAAACATTCAATAAGATAGTATCCTTTTTAAACAAAGAGCAATATGCCTATTTAATCATCGGCGGTATGGCTGCCGGCATTTTAGGCGCGCCAAGGATGACCCAGGATATAGATTTCTGTATATTTATTAGCGATGAAGAAATAAAAGAATTTCTCAGCAAGGCTAATAAAGCAGGGTTTGATTTTAATGAGAAAGAAACGCGCAAGAGAATCAAAGAAACCGGCGCTTTTAAAATTTCTTATCGTGAATGTAATGTAGATTTTCTTATTGTTTCTACTGATTTTGAAAAAGAAGCCCTGGCAAGAAAACAAAAAATAAATCTTTACGGCATAGATGCGTATTTTCCAACCCCGGAAGACCTCATTTTATTCAAAGTAGTCCCCGCAAGGCATATTGACATGTCAGATATAGAAAAAATCATAGAGCGCCATTTGGGCAAGCTAGATAAAAAATATATAATGAAATGGGCCCAAAAGTTATCTGACGAAGCGGAAAATATGCAAATTTACAACACGTTAAAAAAGCTGCTTAAGACGAGCTAGTAAATAAGAGAAGTCTGCGCATAGTTTTAACCTACCTTTTTATTTCCTAACATTTTCCTTGACAATGCGCCATTGCGGTGTTATATTTTAGCGAAGGGCATATTTATGGAAAAAAACTGCGTTATCTGCGGTAAAATATTTACACCTTCCAAATACAGGCCTGCTGCGCAGCAGGTGTGTTCAGACCCGTTATGCCAGCATAAAAGACAGCTTGAAAATATGAAAAAATGGCGCAGAGGCAATCCCCATTATTTCAGGCAGGATGAAATCAGGGGCGCTTACTGGCGTGAGCTTTACAGGCGCAGGATACGAAGATGGCGCAAGGAGCACCCGGAATATTTCAAAAGGTACAGGGAAAGGTATAAAGCCCAGCACAAGGAATACATGCGCGAATACATGAGAAGATACAGAAACACGAAGAAAAGATTGCTGGCTTTAGCGAGCGATACGCAAAATCCAGGGCAAAATAATCCGGATACAGTTTAAGCTTTGCAAATTTGCTTGACACTAAATTTGCATTATGATACATTGTAATGCAAGTAGTTTAATTATGACATAACGTATATTAATTTATATTACTAAGAGACACCCCCGACAGAATGGCAGAAAGGGAATTCTTTTTTGAACAAACGCGCAGCTATTCTTTTAATTGTTTTATTGTCGGCAGCGGCTGTCTCTATTTTTTGTCTCACCCGCCTCGGTTTCGCCGAGCTTGCTCCCGTCAGGGGGCCTTCCGATAATCCAGATGATTTTCTCATGCTCACTGACCTGCGCGTCGAAAACTATCCTGACACAGCAAGGATTATTATACGCACAAACCGCTATTTCGAATATGTTGACTATGAATTGCAGGATTCATCAGGCGGAATTATTTTTGACCCCGCAGAGCCGCTTTATATCAATATAAAAGAGGCTGTGTTTGACAAGAGCGGGCTGATAAATGACATAAAACTCGTAAAAAGTTCTCTTCAGGAAAAAGAATTACCCGCCATCCTGAAAGAAGGTTTCTATCCGCTGGATTATCTGGTAATCAGCCTTAATCAGCGCGTTAAATACGAGATATCGCAGCGCGCGAACCTGCTTATTATAGACATAGGCGAAAAACAAATGCCTTTGCCTGATGAATTTGTCTCCAGTTTTACGATTAAAAATCCGCCCAAAAAGGTTTTGGCGCCTCAAGATGTGGCGTCTGATTTTATAAAAACCAGATCAAACAAGTCGAAAACAGGTGTTTCAGCGCCGCAGCCGGAGGAGCCTGCGCCTGGAAAAACAGAAACACAGCCTGCGACATTTAAAGATTTAAGAGACCAGATTTTGGCAAGGTCGCTTGCCTCTAAAATACCTTCGATGAAACTGCCTGAAGGCAAAGCCTCTTTTAATTTCAAGGACTGCCTTGAGATCGGCACTACAAATTATATGCCGCTGGTAATAGCCGAGGAGGATATGAAGCTGAACAATATGAAGGTGAACGAGGCCAGGCGCGGCCTGTACCCGACGGCAACGGCGAAATATACCGACACAACGGGGAAAAATTTAAACATTAAGTTTGAGGAAAGATCATACGGCATGCAGGTTGAGCAGCCCCTGTATTACGGCGGCAGGCTCAGGCTGACGCTCAAGGAGGCTGAGATAAACCGTCAGGTGGCCGAGGCAAAATTTGACAAGGCAGAGGCCGATATTGTGTCTAAGATAACAGAGACATTTTATGCCTTAACCACCGCGCAGCTTAACCTGGATGACCAGAAAGAACTGCTCGCCAAATCAAAAGAGATGCTCGCGCTCGCCGAGAAAAAGTACGAGAAGGAACTGACAACCAGGCTTGAACTGATGAATGTACGGTCCCAGTGCGATCAGATCGAATACCAGGTTTCGGTTGCTGCCAAAGACCTGGATATCGCAAGGGTAAACCTGCTTCAGGCGATGGGCGCTGACCCGCAGAGCGAGATAGCCGTAAGCATGCCCCTGGATTACAAGGAGCACATAATCGGCCTGAACAAGTGTTTTGTTCTGGCTTATCAGAACAGGCCGGAGCTGCGCGTGAACGAGCTTCTGGAAGAGGCAGCCGGGTATGAAGAAAAAATAGCCAAATCAAAAGATGATTTTAAGGTTGATTTCAGCGGTTTTCTGGGGCAATCCGGCAGCGCGTATAAGACGGAAAATCTGACCATGGGCTCTGACTGGTTTGTCGGGTTTAAGGCGTCAAAGCCGTGGCTGGGCAATACAGGGTCTTATAATTATACGCAGAATAAAACAAGCCCCAAGCTCGGCCAGGATACTGTGACGCAGGGCGCTAGCAACGCGTTTGAATTAGCGATTTTGAATAATCTTTCGGGAGAATCCGAGAAACAATCCGCCTTTATATCAAAGCTGAAGGCGCGGAATGAAATTATAGAAATCGAAAAGACCATCAGCACGGAAGTGCGCGAGGCGCATAACAGCTATGAGAAGGCGGTTATGCAGATACAGAATACAAAAGAAAAGATCGCGTTCAGGGAGGAAGAATTAAAGATCCTGCAGTCGCAGATGGACATCAATGAGGCGCAGCTGTCGCAGGTCCTGGAGGCCATGATAAAGCTGAACGACGAAAAGGCGTTATATCATCAGGCAATAGCCAGTTACAAAAC
>Ga0105164_10001161_pt1 | contig 17088 bp, 3 predicted proteins | sample VDWuncwatermetaG_FD_89674 | JGI IMG/M metagenome (GOLD analysis project Ga0105164, IMG submission 89674) | Wastewater microbial communities from Netherlands to study Microbial Dark Matter (Phase II) - VDW unchlorinated drinking water | ecosystem: Environmental > Aquatic > Freshwater > Drinking...
CCTTAATTAACTGACCGTTATTTATTTCCGGAATTAATATCTTATCAAAACTTTTTAATATATCACCTAAGTTTTTAGGCAATGGATTTAAATATTTTACATGCGCATGAGATACATCGGACCCATCTGCAATAGCCGATTTTACAGCTGTTTTAATAGAACCATATGTTGAGCCCCAACCTAATATTAATAATTTACCTTTTGCATTTCCATTATCAATAGTTTGAAGCGGAATGTAATCAGCAATATTATCCACTTTGGCCTGACGGGTTTTAACCATAAACTCATGGTTATGGGGATCGTAAGAAATATTCCCTGTTTCATTCTCTTTTTCTATCCCCCCTACACGATGCTCTAACCCTTTAGTTCCAGGTATTGCCCACTCGCGTGCTAATTTCGCATTACGTTTATAAGGCAAGAACTTCTCATCTTCTTTTAAAATGTTTTTCGCGAAGGATACTGTCAGATCAGGTAATTCTTTTGCTTTTGGAAATTTCCATGGTTCTGAACCATTGGCAATATAACCGTCACTCAAAAAGAAAACAGGGGTCATAAATTCTAATGCTAACCGGCATGCTTCAAAAGTTGTATCAAAACAATCAGAAGGAGAATATGCCGCAATAACAGGAACCGGAGATTCTCCATTCCGGCCATATAAGGCCTGTAATAGATCTGCTTGTTCTGTTTTAGTTGGCAAGCCTGTACTTGGTCCGCCCCGCTGAACATTTAAAATCACCAATGGCAATTCCAGCATTAAAGCCAGGCCGATCGCTTCACCTTTTAAAGCAATACCGGGTCCGGACGATGCAGTAACGCCTAATGAGCCGCCAAATGATGCGCCAATGGCGGAAGTAATCGCTGCTATTTCATCTTCAGCCTGAAAAGTTTTAACGTCAAAATTTTTATGTTTCGACAATTCATGTAAAATATCAGATGCAGGAGTTATTGGATAAGTTCCGTAAAACAATGTTAATCCTGATTTTTGAGCAGCAGCGACCAAACCCAATGCAGCTGCTTGATTTCCAGTAATGCTTCTGTACACCCCTTTGGCTACAGGTGCTGGCTTTACTTCAAAACGATTCATTGGTGTTTCAATTGTATCACCATAATTATAGCCTGCCTTTAAAACATTTATATTTGCTTCAACCAGGTCAGGACGTTTTTTGAATTTCAATTTCAAAAAATCAATTGTATTATCAAGGGAACGGTTGTACATCCAATAAATGTAACCAAGCACAAACATATTTTTTGACCGATCCATTTCTTTTGTGCCTAAGCCGGAAGCAGATAATGCAGTACGCGTAATTTTTGTTACATCAATTTCATGCACATCATATTTTGCCAATGTGCCATCACGTAAAGGATTTACATCCGTAGGGAATTTTGCCAACTTCAAATTTTTGGCATCAAACCCATCTATATTAGCAATGATAATTCCACCAGGTTTAAGTTGATTCAAATTGGCCTTTAATGCAGCTGCATTCATCACAACTAATACATCACATGTATCACCTGCAGTAAAAACCTCAACGCTTCCAAAATGAACCTGAAAACCTGAAACACCGGCTGTAGTCCCTTGTGGTGCCCTTATCTCAGCAGGAAAATTTGGAAATGTGCTTATATCATTCCCATACATGGCCGATGTAGCTGTAAACTGAGAACCCGTTAATTGAATACCATCGCCAGAATCGCCTGCAAATAATATTACTACGTCTGTTTTAATTTTTGTGGTTGCACTCATTTTATTTTAGAAAAAAATAAAGAATCAAGATGTAAAACATCGGGATAACTATTTAATAGAATATAATTTTTTGAATCAGTGTTTTTTGAATTGCCTAAAGGACAAACGTCAATTTTGACAGCTTGTTGTTTTGCCATTATTATAACAATAAATCAGTACAAAGATATCGTATTATTTCGGGCTATATTTAAAGAATTCTTGCCTGTTTATTAAAAAAACAAAGGAATTTACTGGTTAATCTCGATTTTTATATCGAACTGGTATAAGTATATGGCAAAACATGACGGAAGAGACTTTTACAAAAAAAGGAACTTTTGGATTGATATAACACATTTCAGAAAGGTCGTTGAGAAATGATCCTGTTTTAAGTGAGGCACAAGAAATAAAGTTAAAATCAATAAAAAAACAATACACTTTTTATAAGATGTTTTTGTTGAAATTAACAAATGAAGAGCATTGACATTATCAAAAGAATTACTCCTTCAACTTCACATAAAACAAGGGCATATCATTACCTGTGATTTCACCGGCATCATCCATCTGTGTAATAAGTAAGTCAATACGGGTTATATGTTTTGTTAATTTTAATGACTTTTTATCAAACACCCACTTTTCATTCATTCTCACCTTAGAAATATCATTTTTTGTAACCATTTTAGGTGTATCGCCTAATCTAACCAATGATGATTTTACTTTACTAATGGATAAAGGAGCATTGGTAACAATATCATATGCTTGAATTTTACCGCTAAGTACGGCATCTATAATGCCGTTAAATATTTGCTGGCGATTCACATTTTTATTAAGAGACCTCCAATATTCATCATCGTAATCAGCGGGTTGTATCATTGGTGTTGTAGACTGGATCTGTTCCGCCCAAACTTCTTTTTTTGCTGAATCTAACGGTACAATTGCAGCCTGCTTTTTAGCACTAGTAAATACATAACCCAATAAAAATTCTGTTGAAGAACCTGTGTATGATTTTATCGGACTCATTCCCAAATCATAAGCATACCCTAAACTAAAACTTTTGTAACGTATACCGGCACTAATAGCAACAGCGTAATTACTGTGATAGGTAACACCAAACCATCCCATTTTTTTCCAATCTACCACAGCATTAATATCAAATTGAAAAGGGGCTCCTTTAACTGCGCGAACCATAATTAAAGGAAAAGCTGTTATCTGCTTTTCTTTTACTATATCAAATTCGTATTTTATTGACCCTTGGTAGTGACGGGATAGATTAAAATTTCTTACGTAACCAACATCAGTACCATACTTTACATTATTACCCAAAATTTGTGGTACTGCAAAACCTATTTCCAATTTTTTTCGAACGTATGCTAATCCCAGATCAGCACTAAAAACAGTTTTATTTTGTTGTTGCAGAACAAAGAACGGATCATCTTTATCACGCATTACTGCACTTGCATAATCAATTTTATTATCCAGCATACCCATTGCTACACCAAAATACAGATCATTGTCGGCTCCCACCTTTATTTTATAAGAATAACTTGCAAAAGCACCTACCTGGCGGATAATGTCGGTAGAATAAGAATAAATTTTTAAGCCTAATCCAACATTTTTTTCTTTTACAGGAGCGTCAATTGTGAAGTAACTTGTTTGTGGAGCACCTTTTACGTTGGCCCATTGAGAACGGTGACCTATAAATGCATTGCTAAATGCATTATTGCCGGTAAATGCAGGATTAGAAATGAAGCGATTAGTATAATACTGGCTGCTAAAAGACACCTGTTGAGCAAATACTTCTCCTCCCGATCCAATCTCAAAAAGAAAGGAGAAAAACATGATCACCTGAATGGTGATGATGTATTTCCTATGTAGAATTAATACTTTCATTTTCCTTTTTTTTTTCACCTCAACATATCCCTTCTCCATAAAGAGATAAAAAGGAGTTCTGCTTTATTCAATATTATTAAAAATGCTTATTGCGCCAGAATACACTTTCTCCCCGTTTGCAAATTTCAGGAAATAGTAATAGGTAGCATCAGGTAACGGTTTACCATTAAATGTTCCATCCCAGCTGCTATCATAAGATGAAGAGGTATAAACCTGCTGCCCCTGGTTATTCACTACAATCACTTCCGTATTTGGATAATCTTCAATATTTATAATGATCCACGTATCATTCTTTCCATCTGAATTTGGTGTCATCACGCTTGATATTATCAGATTTTGTTCCTTAAGAACGGTAATGGTTACAGAATCTGTCCCTACACAACTATTACCATCGGTAGAGGTAAGCACATAGGTAGTAGTGGAAACCGGTGTAACGCTTGGATTAGGAATATTAGGATTATCAAGTCCGGAAACTGGTGTCCAGGAAAATAACACACCTCCGGTTCCATTAAGAGTTACTAAAGTTCCGGAGCTGACAGTAATATCATTTCCGGCATTTACATCGAGCGAACCTACTGTAAGAACCACAGGAAAAATTGTTCCATTTGTACAAAGACTTGTTGATACCGTGAAAAGATAAGTAACGTTTACCGCTGTAGAATCAGAAAGGGTAAGTGTTTCAGCAATAGTACCGCTGCCTGCACTGGCGATATTACTTAAGCCCGGCACATCAGGCCTTGTCCATGAGAATGTCACTCCTGTAAGCTGACTTGTAGGAACATAATTAAAAACCGAACCGCTGCAAATCCTGGAAGGAGAAAGAGTGCTGGTAAACTCCGGTGTTGGATTTACTGTAACGATCACACTATAAGTTATGGGATTTGTACAGCCATTAGCCTCCAAAGTAAAAATATATACAACGTTCACCGAATCCGGGGTAGTGTTCAAAAGCACTTCGTTAGGATTATTTATTCCGCTTCCTCCGATATTACTTATACCTACCACCGCAGCTCTTGTCCAAGAGAAAGTTGTACCTGCCGTTCCGCTTGTTGGAGTATAAGCAAAAGTAGTACCACTGCACACTTCAGGAGGAGATAAACTACTGGTAAATACAGGCACAGGATTTATAGGAACCACTACACTGTAGGTGCTCGAATTTGTACAACCATTCGCAGATACGGTATAAACATAGGTAACATTTATCGGGGCCAATGTTGTATTGGTAAATGTTTCGTTAGGGTTACCTGTACCATTACCGGCAGGATTAGTGATACCCGTTACTGCTGCTCTTGTCCATATAAATGTTGCGCCCAAAGCAGAGCTCTGAGGAGTATAATTAAAAGGGCTACCACTGCATACAGCTGCCGGAGCTAATGTGCTTATTAATAATGGTGAAGGATTTACCGTAACAGTTACATTGATATTTTTTGAACAACCATTTGCCGATACCATAAACACATAAGTAACATTCACAGGATCTGTTGTTGTATTGGTAAGTACTTCTGACACATTACCGGAACCTGCACCTGCAATGTTACTTATTCCCGGTACGGCATCCCTTGTCCATGTATAAGATGCCCCGGTTGTTATGCTGGATGCTGCATAGTTAAAAGCAGAACCGCTGCAAACTGCAGGAGGTGTTAAACTGCTGCTTATTGTTGGTATAGGATCTACTGGAACCTGTACATTATAAGTTGTCGGGTTTGCACAACCATTAGCCGATAATGTATAAATGTAATTCACATTTATAGTTGCTGCAGTTGTATTTGTGAGTTGTTCATTTGGATTATCAGTACCACTGCCTGCTATATTGCTTATGCCTGCAACTGCTGCTCTTGTCCATAAAAAGGTTGTACCGGGCATTCCGCTTGTTGGGGTATAAGCAAAAGTAGCACCGCTGCAAATTGCAGGAGGGAACAAGCTACTGCTTAATGCAGGTGTAAGACTCACAGCAACTACAACATTGTAAGTTGATGGATTAACGCAACCATTAGCAGAAACGGTGAAAACATAGGTAACGTTTATTCCTGCGCCTGTTGTATTAATAAGAGTTTCATTAGGATCATCACTTCCGCTTCCTGCCGGATTACTGATCCCGCTTATTGCACTTCTTGTCCAAGTAAAGGTGGCACCGGTGGTAGGACTTGTTGGTGTGTAACTGAACAAAGTTCCACTACAAATTGCAGGTGATGTTAAGCTACTGTTTAAAGTTGGTAATGGATCTACAGCTACTATTACGTTTTGATTGTAACTACAACCGCTTGCTGTGGTCGTAAACACATAGGTAACACTCACAGCAGAAGCAGTTACATTGTTAAGTGTTTCGCCAGGGTTGTTCACGCCACTTGCTGCCGCGTTACTAATTCCTGCTACTGTGGATCTTGACCATGCGAAGGTTGCGCCTGATGTCAAACTGGCCGGAGTATAGCTGAATGGAATTCCGCTGCAAACTGCAGGAGGCGTCAAACTGTTACTTAATAAGGCCATTGGTTTTACAGCTACCACTACGGTATCACTTATTGGATCTGAACAGCCATTTGCAGATAATGTATAGATGTATTTAACATTTACAGATACGAAAGTTGTATTATTAAGCACTTCATTCGGATTATCCGTTCCGCTGCCAGCTGCATTGCTAATACCCGTTACTGCCGGCCTTGTCCATGCAAAAGAAGTACCTGATGTTATACTTGTTGGTGTATAGCTGAAAGAAGAACCGCTGCAGATTGCGGCTGGGGTCAGTGAACTTGATAAAGTTGGAAAAACATTGACAATCACCGAAACATTATAAAGTGTTGGATTTAAACAGCCATTAGCCGATACCTGATAAACATAAGTAACACTTATCGGAGATGATGATGTATTGGTCAAGGGTTCGCTGACAATACCTGTACCTGAACTTGTACCGGGTGTTATATCAGTTATTGCAGGACGGGTCCATGGGAATGTTGCTCCTGATGTTGTGCTGGTTGGTGTATAAGAGAATATAGAGCCTGTACAAAATGCAGGTGGTGTAAGGTTACTGCTCAGAACAGGAGTTGGATTTACCACAATTGTTGCAGTTATTGCCGAACCTACACATAATGTGGGGTTAGGACCGGTTGGAGTTATTGTAAAGGTTACTGTTTGAGGAGATATAGTTGTGTTAGTTAATGTAACACCGGTAATATCACCTGTACCACTTGCTGCAACACCTGTTACTTCTGTTGTTTTATCTCTTGTCCATGTAAAAGTAGAAGGAACAGCGTTACTGGTTCCCAGTACCATTGTTGCAAAAGAAGTTGCGGAGCAGATGGTTTGGGCACTATTGGTGGCTGTAGCAAGAGGTATAGGATTAATTGTTATTCCAATGGCAACCGATACGTCAGTTACACTTATACATGAAGTTACCACTCTTCTATACCATGTGTTTACAATCAGGGTCCCAGGACTATAACCAGCATTGGTATTTACGCCAGATGCGGATGAAAAGCCGGAAACATTATCGGTAGTGGATGATTCCCATAAATAGGTATATGAATTATCACCTCCTGTCGGGATGGTTCCGGTTAATGCAGACGGAGCGGCACCACTGCAAATAGTTTGTGCTGCACTTACTATGTTATTACCAATTGGGGCATTAACCGAAACAAGTACATCACTGTTGGCCGTACAAACAACACCTCCTAAAGTACTTGAAGTGATCCTTCTGAATGTAGTAGTAGCAATCAAACCTGATGGTACATCATACGTTGGTGTGATTGCCAGCACAGCCGAATACCCATCGGTGCTTTGTTTCCATTGATAAGAAAGTATGCCTGAACCGGTAGAAGGAACAATTTCAGTAAATGCAGCCGGGTCACCACCGCTACATATTGTTTGTGCTGTGGCAACGGTACCACCTGTTACAGCATTGATCGTTATCAGTACATCATTACTATTGGCAGTACAAGGCACTCCACCTAAGGTACTTGTAGTTACACGTCTGTAAGTAGCATCAGCAATTAAACCGGATGGAACATCATAGGTTGCAGCTGTTCCTAAAGTGGAACTATAGGTATCTGTGCTATATTTCCACATGTAGCTAAGTATTCCGGAACCAGTAGATGGGGCACTTTCCGTAAAAGCAAAAGGATCACCTCCACTGCATATTGTTTGAGCGGCAGCAATGGTACCACCGGTAACTAAAGCCTGAGCAGTTACAAGAATGTCGTTACTATTTGCGTTACAACCTACACCTCCTAAAGTACTTATTGTTACACGCCTGTATGTGGTAGTGGAGGTTAAACCTGAAGGGACATCATATGTTGCTGTAGTTGCTAAGATCGCAGCATAGCCATCAGTGCTTTGTTTCCACTCATAAGTAAGTGCACCTGAACCCGTAGAAGGTGCGCTTTCTGTAAAGGCAGCAGGATCACCACCATTACAAATTGTTTGAGCCGTAGCGATGATACCCGGAGTAACGGCATTTACTGTAACAACTATATCATTACTGGCAGTAAAACAAGGTATTCCACCTAAAGTACTGGTGGTTATTCTCCTGTAAGTGGTGGTTGTGGTCAAACCCGAAGGAACATCGTACGTTACAGTGGTTGCTAAAGTGGCAGCATATCCATCAGTACTTTGTTTCCATTCATACGTAAGCGCACCAGAACCGGTTGCCCCTGCACTTTCTGTAAATGCAACAGGATCACCACCACTGCATATGGTTTGAGCCGATGCAATGGTACCTCCGGCAACGGCATTAACCAATACAGTTACATCATTGCTGCTGGCCGTACACCCTACACCATTTGTAGTGCTTGTTGTAATTCGCCTATAAGTGGTAGTAGCTCCTAAACCAGCAGGCGCATCATACGTTGGTGTGGTTGCCAGCATGGCGGTATATCCATCGGTGCTGTATTTCCATTCATAAGTAAGTGAGCCCGAACCGGTAGATGCGGCACTTTGAGTAAAAGCAACAGGATCGCCACCGCTGCATATTGTTTGAGCAGCAGCAATGGTACCTCCTGTAACTACGCTTTGAACAGTAACCAGTATATCGTTGCTGTTGGCTGTACAGGTTGATGTTCCTAAAGTACTTGTAGTTACACGCCTGTAAGTGGTGGACGCGGTTAAACCAGCTGGGATATCGTACGTTGCAGTAATTGCTATAGTTGCAGCATACCCATCTGTGCTCTGTTTCCATTGATAAGTAAGTGCACCGGAACCGGTAGAAGCAACGGTCTCTGTAAAAGCAGCAGGGTCACCTCCACTGCATATCGTTTGAACTGCCGCAATGGTACCACCAGTAACTAAACTCTGCACCGTAACAACGATATCATTACTGTTAGCTGTACACGTTACCCCGCCAAAAGTACTTTTAGTAATGCGCCTGAAAGTGGTAGTAACACCAAGGCCGGATGGAACATCGTAAGTTGGAGTAGTTGCAAGGGTTGCTGCATATGCATCGGTGCTTTGTTTCCACTCATACGTAAGTATTCCGGAACCTGTAGATGGCGTAGTTTCCGTAAAAGCAGCAGGATCACCACCACTACATATGGTTTGAGCCGAAGCAATAGTACCACCGGTAACCACACTTTGCACCGTTACAAGAATATCATTACTGTTAGCTGTGCACGTTACAGCTCCCAGAGTACTTATTGTTATACGTCTGTAAGTAGTAGTGGCTACCAAGCCTGAAGCGACATCATGTGTTGGAGTAGTTGCTATGGTGGCAATATAACCATCAGCGCTTTGTTTCCATTCATAGGTCAATGCTCCGGAACCACTCGATGGCACACTTTCTGTAAAAGCAGCCGGATCACCACCGCTGCATATTGTTTGAGCTGCTGCAATGGCACCCCCGGTAACGGCACTCTGCACTGTAACCAGTAAATCATTACTATTTACTGTACAGGTTACACCACCCAAGGTACTTGTGGTTATACGTCTGTAAGTAGTAGTAGCAGTTAACCCCGCAGGGACATCATACGTTGCAGTAGTTGCAAGTGTAGCGCCATATCCATCTGTGCTTTGTTTCCACTGATAGGTAAGTGCACCGGAACCGGTAGAAATTACACTTTCTGTAAAAGCAGCAGGATCGCCACCATTGCATATCGTTTGAGCAGCAGCTAAGGTTCCACCGGTAACGGCATTAACTGTTATAACGATATCATTACTATTTGCTGTACACGCAACACCATTCAATGTACTGGTGGTTATTCGCCTGTAGGTAGTGGTAGCAGTTAAACCTGTTGGGATATCATACGTTGGAGTGGTTGCTAAAGTAGCGCTGTAGGAATCAGTACTGTGTTTCCACTGGTAGGAAAGTGGCCCGGAACCGGTAGCAGCAACACTTTCTGTAAAAGCAGCAGGATCACCACCGCTGCATATCGTTTGTGCAGCAGCAATGGTACCCCCTGTAACAGCATTAACCGTAACAATAATATCATTTACACTGGCCACACAAGCAACACCATTTAGGGTACTTGTGGTTATTCGCCTGTAAGTGGTAGTAGCAACTAATCCTGCCGGAACATCGTATGTTGCAGTGTTTGCTAAGATCGCAACAAAGCCATCACCGCTTTGTTTCCAATCATAAGTAAGGGTACCGGAACCTGTTGATGCAACACTTTCAGTAAAGACCGCAGGGTCACCACCGCTGCATATCGTTTGAGCGGCCACAATGGTACCACTTGATACAGAGTTGATCGTTACAATAATATCATTACTATTAGCTGTACATGCCACACCATTTACAGTGCTGGTTGCTATACGCCTGTATGTTGTAGTGGAAACTAAACCTGCCGGAACATCATATGCTACTGTAGTTGCCAAGGTAGCACTATACCCATCGGTACTTTGTTTCCACTGATAAGTAAGCGCACCCGAACCGATAGAAGCAACACTTTCAGTAAAAGCAAGAGGGTCACCACCGCTACATATTGTTTGAGAGGCAGCTAAGGTACCACCGGTAACAGAATTGATCGTTACAATTACATCATTGCTATTGGCTGTACAAGCAACACCACCAAACGTGCTGGTAGTTACACGCCTGTAAGTGGTGGTGGCAGCTAAACCTGCCGGAACATCATACGTTGGAGTGATGGCAATTGTAGCGGCAAATCCATCCGTGCTTTGTTTCCACTGATAACTAAGTGTTCCGGAACCTGTAGAAGCAACACTTTCTGTAAATACAGCCGGATCACCACCACTGCATATCGTTTGAGCAGAAGCAATAGTACCTCCTGTAACTATGCTCTGCACTTCTATAAGAATATCATTGCTATTTGCAGTACACGTTACACCACCCAAAGTACTGGTAGTAATACGTCTGTACGTAGTAGTAAGTGTTAAACCAACAGGGACATCATACGTGGGAGTGATCGCTAAAACTGCAGCATATCCGTCAGTGCTTTGTTTCCATTGATAAGTAAGCGTTCCGGAACCCACAGCTGCTACGCTTTCTGTAAAAGCAGAAGGATCACCGCCATTACAAATCGTTTGGGCGGATGCAAGGGTACCTCCGGTAACTGCATTAACTGTTACAACAACATCATTACTATTTGCGGTACAGGCAACTCCGTTCACCGTACTTGTAGTGATACGTCTGTAAGTAGTGGTGACAGCTAATCCCGCAGGAACATCATAGGTTACACCGGTGGCAAGCGTGGCAATGTATCCATCAGTGCTTTGTTTCCATTCATAAGTAAGTGTACCCGAACCTGTAGCACCTACACTTTCTGTAAAAGCGAGAGGGTTACCGCCACTACATATTGTTTGAGCAGAAGCAATGGCACCACCTGTAACTACTCCCTGAACTGTTAAAACAATGTCATTACTATTTGCAGTGCACGTTACCCCACCTAAAGTACTGATAGTAGTGCGCCTATAGGTGGTAGTGATGGTTAACCCGGCAGGAACATCGTATGTTGGGGTGGTAGCTAGGATAGCAACATAACCATCGGTGCTTTGTTTCCACTGATATGTGAGAGTACCGGAACCTGTGGAGGCAGCACTTTCTGTAAAAGGTGCAGGATCGCCACCGCTGCATATCGTTTGAGCAGCAGCAATTGTGCCACCGGTAACCGCATTAACGGATACCGTTATATCATTACTATTGGAAGTACATGCTATACCATTAAGAGTGCTGGTAGTTATCCGTCTATAAGTAGTTGTAGCTACTAAACCCGAAGGAACATCATACGTTGTTGTGATTGCAAGGGTAGCAGCATAACTATCGGTACTTTGTTTCCACTGATAAGTAAGCACACCGGAACCGGTAGATGCGGCACTTTCTGTAAAGGCAGCCGGATCACCACCACTGCATATCGTTTGAGCAGAAGCAACAGTTCCACCGGCAGCAGCATTAATTGTTACAACTATATCATTACTGGCGGCATTACAAGCAACACCATTTAAGGTACTGATAGTGATTCTTCTAAAAGTAGTAGTTGCAGCTAAACCAGATGGAGCATCGTACGTTGCAGCGGTCCCCAGCGTGGCGCTATAACCATCGGTACTTTGTTTCCATTGGTAAGTGAGTACACCGGAGCCCGCAGACGCTATACTTTCGGTAAAAGCAGCAGGATCACCACCGCTGCAAATGGTTTGGGCAGCAGCAATGGCGCCCCCACTAACAGCATTAACGGTCACAACTATATCGTTGCTCGCGGCAGTACAGGTAACACCATTCAGAGTACTTGTAGTTATACGCCTATACGTGGTAGTTGCGGTTAAACCGGAAGGAATGTCGTAGGTTGGGGTGGTAGCCAAGGTAGCGCTATAGGCATCGGTGCTCTCTTTCCACTCATACGTAAGAGAACCTGAACCTGTAGATGCGACAGTTTGAGTAAAAGCAGCCGGATCACCTCCGTTGCATATGGTTTGCGCGGTTGCAATAGTACCACCGGCAACTGAATTAACCGTCACGGCTATATCATTACTGTTCACAACACACCCTACACTGCCCAATGTACTTGTAGTTATTCGCCTGTAAGTGGTGCTAGCAGCTAAACCTGCAGGAACATCGTAGGTTGTGGTGGTTACCAAAGTAGCAACATAACTATCGGTGCTTTGTTTCCACATGTAGGAGAGTACCCCCGAACCGGTAGATGCGGCACTTTCTGTAAAAGCAGCCGGATCACCGCCACTGCATATCGTTTGAGGCGCTGCAATGGTACCACCGGCAGCAGCATTGACCGTTACCACAATATCATTACTATTGGCAGTACAAGTTATCAGCCCCAGCGTGCTTGTAGTGATACGTCTGTAAGTAGTGGTTGCGGCTAAACCCAAAGGTACATCATAGGTTACAGTTGTTGCCAGGGTAGCACTATACCCATCGCTACTCTGTTTCCATTGATAAGTGAGCACACCAGGACCTGTAGAAGCAACACTTTCTGAAAAAGCTGCAGGATCACCTCCGCTGCATATCGTTTGAGCTGCTGCAATGGTACCACCTGTGACTGAATTAACTGAAACAACGATATCATTACTATTGGCGGTACATGCAACACCATTCAGCGTGCTGGTAACAATACGTCTGTAAGTGGTAGTAGCAGCTAAACCTGCGGGTACATCATAAGTTGGTGTGGTTGCCAGGGTTGCGGCATAAGTATCAGTACTATATTTCCATTGGTAAGTCAGAGCACCGGAACCGGTAGAAGCAACACTTTCAGTAAATGCAGCAGGATCGCCACCACTACATATCGTTTGAGCAGCCGAAGTGGTACCTCCTGCAACAGCATTGATTGTAACAACTATATCGTTGCTATTGGCTGAGCACCCCACACCATTTATGGTACTTATCGTTACACGTCTGTAAGTTGTAGTTGCGACCAAACCGGCAGGCACATCATACGTTAAAGTGGTTGCTAAAGTAGCAGCATAGGCATCGGTACTATGTTTCCATTGATAGGTGAGGACACCGGAACCGGTAGATGCGACACTTTCGGTAAAGGCAGCAGGATCGCCACCACTGCATATTGTTTGAGCCGCAGCAATGGTACCACCTGTAACTACACCCTGAACAGTAACAACAATATCATTAGTGTTAGCAGGACATGTTTCAGCACCTAAAGTACTTAAAGTTACACGCCTGTAGGTAGTTGTTGCGGTTTGACCTGAAGGAACATCATAGGTTGGCGTGGCTGCCAAAGTAGCACTGTATGCATCAGTGCTTTGTTTCCACTCATATGCAAGAGTGCCAGAGCCCGTAGATGCAACAATTTCTGTAAAAGCAGCAGGATCACCACCACTACATATCGTTTGAGCAGCAGCGATGGTACCACCGGTTACAGCATTGATCGATACGATCACATCGTTGCTGTTTGCAATACAAGTAACACCATTCAGTGTACTTGTAGTAATTCGCCTGTATGTTGTAGCTGCGGCTAAACCAGCTGGAACATCATATGTTACTGTAGTTGCCAGGGTGGCACTATACCCATCGGTGCTTCTTTTCCACTCATACGTTAGTGCGCCTGAACCGGAAGAAGCGGAACTCTCAGTAAATGCGGCAGGATCGCCACCACTGCATATGGTTTGAGCAGAAGCAATAGCTCCACCAGTAACAGCACTCTGAACGGTAACAATAATATCATTGCTGGTAGCTGTACAAGGGACACCACCTAAAGTGCTCGTAGTTATGCGCCTGTAGGTAGTGGTAGCTGTTAAACCAGAAGGGACATCGTAGGCGGCAGTAATGGCTAAGATCGCAGTATATCCATCGGTGCTTTGTTTCCATTGATAAGTAAGTGCACCGGAACCGGTAGAAAGAACACTTTCAGTAAAGGCGGCAGGATCACCACCGTTGCATATCGTTTGGGCTGCTGCTATTGTACCACCTGTAACGGAATTAACGGTTACAATAATATCATTACTGGCCGCGGTGCAGGTTACCCCACCCAATGTACTTGTAGTTATTCTTCTGTAAGTGGTAGTAGCGGCTAAACCTGCCGGAACATCATATGTTGAGGTTGTTGCCAGGGTAATGCCATAACCATCAGTGCTGTATTTCCATTGGTAAGTAAGCGGACCCGAACCTGTTGATCCAACACTTTCTGTAAATGCGAAAGGGTCTCCACCACTGCATATCGTTTGCGCGGCTGCAATTGTACCTCCGGTTACAGCATTAACTGTTACAGTTATGTCGTTACTGTTGGCAGTACAGCCTACACCATTTACAGTACTGGTAGTTATACGCCTGTAAGTGGTAGTAACTGCTAACCCCGCAGGGACATCATAGGTTGGAGTGGTTGCCAGTACTGTGGCATAAGCATCGGTGCTATGTTTCCACTCATAGGTGATAGTACCAGAACCTGTGGAAGCGGCACTTTCTGTGAAAGGAGCCGGATCACCACCGCTGCAAATTGTTTGAGCCGCAGCAATAGTACCACCGGTAACTACACTTTGAACTATTACAAGCAGATCATTACTGTTTGAAGTACAAGTTACACCACCTAATGTACTTGTGGTAATACGTCTATAGGTAGTGGTAGCAGCTAAACCAGCAGGAACATCATATGTTGTTGTGATTGCAAGCGAAGCACCATAAGTATCAGTACTGTATTTCCATTGATAGGTAAGTACCCCGGAACCTGTAGATGCAACTGTTTCCGTAAAGGCCGCAGGATTACCGCCATTGCATATCGTTTGAGCAGCAGCAAGGGTGCCTCCGCTCACACCATTAACCGTTACAATTATATCATTGCTGTTGGCCACACAAGTAACAAGCCCCAGGGTGCTGGTAGTGATACGCCTGAAAGTGGTGGTGGCAGCTATACCTAAGGGAACATTGTAGGTTGCAGTGGTTGCTAAGATCCCGGAATATCCATCGGAACTTGATTTCCATTCATACGTTAGCGCACCGGCACCAGTGGATGCGGCAGTTTCAGTAAAGGCGGCAGGATCCCCACCGCTGCATACCGTTTGTGCTGCTGCAATAGTTCCTCCAGTAACAGCATTGATCGTAACAGTGATATCATTACTGGTTGAGGAACAGGCAACACCATTTAAAGTACTGGTAGCTATCCTTCTGTAAGTTGTGGTTGCAACTAAACCTGCGGGGATATCATAGGTTGGGCTGGTTCCTAAGGTAGCAACATATGCATCTGTGCTTTGTTTCCATTCATACGACAGCGTACCTGTTCCAGAGGCAGCCCCTGTTTGTGTAAAAGAGGCGGGGTCTCCCCCACTGCAAATTGTTTGAGCAGTAGCAATGGTACCAGCGCCAACAGAATTTAAAAAGGAAGTAAAAGTAGCATGAGTAGCACCGTTCACATCACCTGCTATAACAGATGTTCCGGCTGTACGGGTAACATTGCTTGCACCTGTTGCTGCGTTTATTCCCCGAACCTGGATACCGCTGATTGTAATTACGTCTAAATTAGCAACACCCGGACCATTTATTGTAAACGTTATAGCATTTGCTGTAATACTCACACCTGAAATTGAGCTAATGTCCCTGCCAGCGGTGAAAGTTACAGTACCTGCCGCGGCCAAAAACTCAAAATTAGCGGGAGCGGTGAGCGTTAATGTCCCAAATGTTGAAATATCATTTACTAAAGTTTCTGTAATAACAATGTCACCTAAAGCGCTATAAGCTGTTGGGAACGAACAGCCTGTGATAAACGGCAGAGTAGGCACTGTTATAGTTACTCCTCCAAATGCACTATTAAAACCAGCAGACAGAAGTAAAATGGCAGCAATAAGCCCCATTTTAGCAGTAGCAAGTGTTTTAATAATACTGTTTGGACAGTAGTTTCCTTTCATTTCCAGAGAATATTTTTACAATTATTCTAATTTCTAAGATCAAAAAATAAAATAACCGACAATAAAAAAACAGCAAAAAAAGTCGATATACCCGCTGAACCAATTGGGAACGAGCATTATAAACTTTAGTATCTGCGTCTTTAATTTTTTTGTTTTACGTAAAACCCTAAAAAGAGTTACACATAAACCTTGCCTCCAAACTTATGTAAAAAAATGCAAAGCAACAACGTTTATTTCAGACATTTTTAAAGTTAAAATGTTAGAAACTAGGGGTTAAAATAAGAAAAGGGAAAAATGATTTTAAGAAGCCTGAAACAGTGCAATTCCTATGCTCATAATTATAAAAAGGTATCTTAATCATAATAGGCATTTCGTCTTTTTTTAATGGATAAGAAAACAATTACATTTACTCAAATAAAAAATCCATAGGGATTCGAATGTTTAAAGAAGGTATCCTTTGGGTTGTAATGTTCGACTCCTGCCGGAGTCGAAGAAGATAATAGAATTGTTTCTATAAACATGAGATGCCACTGGCATCAAGCTATTTTTAATGTCTCCAAATTTTATGGCGAAAAACCCACACTAAATCAACATTATCAAGCAGTTACACCCGAATGATAATAAAGTATGCTGCAATTTATTTTTTTAGAAAATAAAAAAAAATTGGACAAGGAAAACTAAAAAAAAACATTTTGATGCCTGTTAGAGAAGTTGAATTTTTAATTAATATTCTAAAAATTTCATAC
>Ga0105164_10001162_pt1 | contig 17077 bp, 19 predicted proteins | sample VDWuncwatermetaG_FD_89674 | JGI IMG/M metagenome (GOLD analysis project Ga0105164, IMG submission 89674) | Wastewater microbial communities from Netherlands to study Microbial Dark Matter (Phase II) - VDW unchlorinated drinking water | ecosystem: Environmental > Aquatic > Freshwater > Drinking...
CCCTCCTGCCATAGCCAGTGGAAATAATCTTGTCTATACAACTCCTCTCCAGGGAAACATCTCTCAAGGCCTGTTTAAATAACTCCTCTGCCTTGGTCCTAGGATTAGACCCGGTAGCTGAAATAACCCTCGTTAGGATTTCTCTCTCTCTTAATATCACTACCTTTGTAGTCGTAGAGCCGATGTCAATGCCTGCAGTTATCATCTTTTCTTCAGAATCTCCATAAAGGCCTCAATCCGGATTTTTATCTGTTCCTGGTCCTCCTGGCTATAATCCGTATAAATCTGGAGGAAAGGAATATCCTTACCTTTCAAAAGTTTCTTAATCTTTACCGAATCAATATCGTGCAGTTGACACAGCCTTAAAGAATGATAGATTATCCCATCGCAATTAAATTCTTTATAAAGCGCCAAGAGCCTTTCGGTCCTATTATCGGATTTAAGGAAACACGGGCAAACCGAAGGAAGCAAATATCTGGCGCATAACGCTTCCAGCATTCCCTCAAACGAAAATTCATCCACTTCCACCAAATCATAGAGCCAACGTGTAGCAGAACACAATTCATCGGCAACCACCTTTGAGCCAGCTTCTTCAATAATATCAAGGAGCTTGAAATTAGGCCAGATCAAGGGAGCCCCGGACAGAAGTATCCTTGTTTCACCGCTCTCTTTCGAGGCCATCTGGTTATTTCTGTGCAATTCTCGGCAGAGTACCCCGGTATTCCGTGCCCAGCGTTTGAGATCGTCGAAGAAACTTGCCTGGTACACAAGCATATAGTCTCTTCCTGTTATGGGCGAGGGTGAATTTTTTCGTATTGAGTGTAATTCCCGGAAGTCCTCCTGCACCTCTCGAACCGACTCTATTGCGCGATGGAGCCTTTTCCTCTCAAGAGGAACACCACAGAATTTTTCCAGCTCCCTGACCAATTTCTTAATACCCCAAATAAAATCTCCGAGATGTTCTATTGTATTCTCATGAGGCAATTCCAACAAGACCGTCGGAATTTCTTCTTTCAGTATTTCGAACATTTTTTTCTTGGCATCGCAAGGAGCAGGCAGGATTATTAAATCGCAATATTTGAATAAACCTTCCTGCGCATGAAAAAGCCCCAACGACGATTTCACTAAAGGGCAGATATCTCTAGGGTAAATCTCTTCACCGAGGCGCACAGCAGAAAAATCTCCCGCACACAATCTCACCGGAATACAATCCAGGGCATAGATTATCTCTAAAGGAACAAAGTTACAGAATACTCCGATTACCTTTTTCTCTGAATCCTCCAACTCCTGAAAGCGAAAGTCGCTGGTTAAAATCCTTTCGTAATAAGACATGGCCTCCGGTCTTAATAAATTATTCCCAGAATTCATCCTGACTGAAATAGCTTATATTTGAAAAATTTTACTTTAAGACAGCCTGATTCCGGACAGATATCTACGCATCTAAAACAGCGGATGCAAAACGTGCGGTCTACGTTTCTCTTTTCTTTTTCCAGATAAATGTGTTTAAATTGCATGGGGCAGGTTAAATAACAGCTTCCACAACAAGTACATTTTGATACTTCTTTCTCAATACTAATGCCCCCTCCGCGATTAAAAAAGCCATTAAGCGCGCCCAGGGGACATATCCGGCAATAGGAAACTTTAACAAAGAAACTCGCCAGAAGAAAAAGGAGGAAAACAATCATCGTAATTTTAAGAATCAAAGAGAGGGGATTGGTTACGGCAATTTCTATCGGAGAATGATTGAAACCGGTTATATACGGAAAGATATAATCCCCGGGATTTAGCTGGCTGTTGAGGTTAAAAAGTTGCTTTCTGCTTTCCCACGAAAAAACCGGGAAGGCAATAAGAAGGGCAACAATCAATATCAGCCCTAATTGAACGTAAGCAAAAATATGGAATGATTTCTGCCATAACTCAGACACCCTAAGCTGGGGGATGTGCAAGGCTCTCCTTAACATCGCCAGGCAATCTTGGAGATAACCCAGGGGACAAATCCAGCCGCACCATAACATGCCCAGAAGAAATACGCAGATGATGTAAAAAACCACATGGGGCAGAAATTGTCCCAGGGGAGTAAGGTAGGTTATATTTTCAGAAAGGAAATAGAGAAAGCATCCCCGGAATAAGCCCGTATTCCTGGCGAAAGGAGAGCTGCGTATGGGAAGAAAAAAGTCAAATACACCGGCCTGCTCCGGTGGGGTTATAAGATGGGGAAGCCTTTCTGCAACTCTAAATCCGGGGGTTGCCTTAACATAAGGCAACCAGGAAACCGTAAACTGCTTTTTAAATAAAACACCTCCGTAGACAAGCAACAGGAAAGAAAGAAGCTGTACTGTTCTTCTTACTTTAGAAATCGGCCTTTTCATCTGCTGTATTTTGCTCTTATTATTATGAAAAGAGTTAGAGAAATTATTATGCCAAAATAAAGAACTGTCTTAAGGCCGAGCATCTCATCTACATTAATAGAAAATTCTCCTAAGGGAAAGATGACCCGCTCCCCTTCACGTTTTCCCTGCAGCGTCTGCACGGTTGTTTTCTGCTCTTCATCCCGGATTAGAGCAGGTTCTTTTAATCCCTGTTTGAATTCCTCGCCCTGCGCAGCCAATAGACTAAGATCCAATCTATAATTGCCGGCGGGATAATTATCTTTCAATTTCAGTTTTACCAGAAAAGAATCGGGGGTTTCCGGAACCAGTTTATCTATGACCAAAGGACTAATTCTGGCCTCAAAAACCTCGGATTGTGCTTCCAGTCTTAAATTCGTCAGGCCAAAGTCATATTTATTTATAAAATAAACTTTAAACTCACCTCTGCGATCAATTCTCAATAACTTTTGATTTATTACTGCAATAACCGCGTCTTTAGATACCTTTTGCTCGAGGAACCCGGCAGAAGAAATTTTACATATAGTAAAAATTAGAGATGTTACTAACCACCTGGAGGTAATTAACCTCCATCTGGGACTGATGGGTTTGCGAGGGAAGATTAAGGCTCTGAATTTAATGTCTCTTGAGCGCACACTCAAACTGGATATTGGTATGGCTGATATTGAATTTTTCTTTTACCAGGGCATTGAGCCGGGAAAGGATTCTTTCACAGATAGATACCTGGCAATCGTCTACAATTACATGGGCGGTTAAGGCATACATATGCGAGGTAATCACCCAGACATGCAAATCGTGCAGTCCTTTAATCTCTGGGATGTTGTCCTGAATGGTTTTAGAAATCTCCAGGATGTCCAGGTGCGCGGGGGCGGCTTCTAATAAGATATTTCCCGATTCTTTCAAGAGTTTTCCTGCCCAGACCAGAATCAAGATGCTGATTAAAATAGTAAGGATAGGGTCAACGATATAGTTATGCGAATAGAACATAATCAGGCCGCCGATGACAATGGCCACGGAAGAAAAGGTATCGCCGATAACGTGCAGGAAGGCGCTGCGGATATTGAGGTCTTTTTTCTCAAATTCTCTCAAGAGCAATATACTGACCCCGTTTGCAACTAGCCCGATAAAAGCAACCAAAAGCATACCCTTTACATCCACAATGACCGGAGAAATAATTCTTAAAATTGCCTGATAAACCAGATATCCGGTAATAAATATGAGGACAATACCATTAACGAAGGCAACGAGTATCTCGGCCCGATAGAATCCGTAGGTTTTCTCCTTGGTTGCCGGACGAGCCGACAGAACTATGGCAAAGAAACTCATTACCAGGGCAAAGAGGTGGGTGAGCATATGCCCGGCATCAGAAATAAGGGCAAGGCTCCTGGCTACAATACCTCCGACTATCTCAATAACCATAACCACTGCCGTAAGAATAATTGCGGTTTTAAGCCGCTGGTAACCCAGTGCCCGATGGCGGTGTCCAGGCTTTAGGTCAATGGGATTAAGATGCGCTTCCGGCTTTTGTTCATGATAGCCACGATGACTATCGTGACCATGGCCATAGTGATGTTCCATAAATTCCCCTCCAATATTATTTCTTAACCCTGGAGTTCTCTATCAGCCTTAGGATCTCTGCCCGGGCCTGTTCAACTGTTAAAGGGAAATTGGAAGAGGCTAAACCCTCTTTTCGTAACGCATTCATCAGTTGCACAATTACCGGCGGCTTGAGGTAGCCTTCTTCTAAACATTCTTTACAGGCAAAAACCTCTTTGGGTTCACCTTGGGTAACAATTTTCCCTTTTTTTAGAATCACTAACTTCTTTACATATAAAGGAATTAATTCGATTTCGTGGGTGGCCATAACCACGGTAATTTTTTTCTCCTGGTTTAATTTTTTGAGGAAATCCATAACCGCGTCCACGCCTTGAGGGTCTAAGGCTGAAGTGGGTTCATCCAGAACCAAAACCTCCGGTTCCATGGCCAGAACTCCGGCAATGGCTACCCGCTGTTTCTGGCCAAAACTTAAATCATGGACATGTTTATCCAAAAGCTCTCTTATCCCAGTCAACTCTACTGCAGAATTCACTCTTCTGGCAATCTCGTTTTTATCTAGTCCTAAATTGAGCGGCCCGAATGCAACGTCCTGCTCTACCGAAGGAGCAAATAACTGGTCATTGGGATCCTGAAAGACAAAACCCACTTTTTGAAAGATCTCCTGAGGTTTATATTGACTAAACTCTTTTTCCCTAAAATATACTTTCCCTTTCGTAGGTTTAAACAATCCATTGAGATGTTTAAGCAATGTAGTCTTCCCACATCCGTTTCCCCCGGAAATAGCCACAAAGTCTGCCTCCCTTATGGAAAGCTCGATACCATTTAAGGCAGAAGTTCCATCGGGATATGAAAAATGAACGTTTTCGAGTTTTAAGATCTCCATTTCATTATTGGCGGATGCATACGGATTCTTACGCCTGCCTGCCCCGACAAGAGTTAACTTTAAGTCGGGGCCTACCGGCAAGGCAGGGATGTCGCGGATAAATAATACATCCGCTTGCATCCGTGCTTCTCATCCGTGACATCCGCATTTAACGTAAAATCCAAAGTATAAATAGAAACGGAATAAACAAAAATATTGCCCAAATATCCTGTATACGCAAAGTCAAGGGTTGAGAGAAAAACAGCTTCCCGTTATAGGCCCGAGCCTGCATGGCCTGAAAGCTTGCCTGGGCTCGGTCAAAAGTCCTGATTAAAAGCATTCCCCCGAGTTCTCCCAGAGAGCGCATGCTCCGTTTCCAATTAGAATAGCCCATTCTTATCTTTTGAGCAATCTGTATTGCTTCAATCTCCTCAAAAAATAAGAAAATATAGCGGTGCATCAGAATTCCTACTTCCACTAAAATCTCAGGAATTCTGAACCATCGCAGGGCCCTTAAGATCTTATTTAGACTCGTAGTCATGGAAAAAAGCAATATCTGAGAAACGCCTCCTAATATAACCAAAGCTAAATGAAAACCTCTTTGTATGCCTTCGGAATAAAAATTTAAAAAACCGATTTTGTATAAAATTTCGCCTTGTTCTAACCAAAGTGCCTGACTTAAGAAAACCGGAAGGGCAACCAAGGTTGGAAAAATAAGTCTCAGGATTATATTGCGAAATTTTATTCCACAGAAACTCCCCAAGAAGAAATAGAATCCTAAAAGTGTCAAAGGAATAAAAATTTTTTGCGTAGAAAGGTTAATTAAGAGAGTAGTTAAAGCACAAAGAAATTTTATTCGGGGGTCAAGCTCGGTCAGCCAATTCCTTTTTATATTGGCCGTATCTAAAACATCAAAAATCTCGTGGGTAATCGTACTTGCTGACATATTCCTTTAAAGTAGCGAGTCTCAAGTAGAGAGTAGAAAGAACGATAATGTCGAATTCACTAATGACGAATATCGAATTAATTTCTAATTCTTCAATGTCCAATGACTAAGAAATTTTATTCTCGCTACTTGCTACTCTCTGCTCGCTACTAAACTTTCTCCTTCGATTTGAATAGCTTGTGCCAGTTATAACCCAGAATAAATCCGCCGACCGCGCCGGCGAGAATAAAAGCAAAAAGCAGTGCGTCGCCTTCGATTCTCACCAATGGTTTAGCCGGCGGCCTGCCTTGCTTGGCAGCGTATTGTTCAATTACCGCCTGATCCATCCCCGGCCATTTTTCTTTTGCCTGCGCAAAAGACCCTAATCCCAGTATCCAAACTATGAGCGTAGAAATTATCGCAAATTTGAAATCTGAAATCGCAAACCGCTCACCGCTAACCGCAAACCTTCTCATATAATTCTCAGCCCCTTCAATATCTCTGGCCTTCGTCTCTGAATATAAACTATCAACCCTGCAGTCAGTATTCCCTCCAGAACAGCCAAAGGAAGCTGCGTGGGTAAAAAAGCCAGGAAAATATTCCTGACCGTCGCAGGCACTGTTTTGGTTCCATGTAAAGCCAGGCCCAATTCAAAAGCCGTAAAAAAATAAGTGAAAATATCAGCAAAAAAACCCGCTGCAAAACTTGGGAAACCCAGGTTTTTCCTTAAAATAATCCTCCCTGCCTTAAAAAAAACATAGCCGGTCAGACTTCCCACTACTCCCAAGGAAAAAAGATTCGCTCCTAAGGTACTAATACCTCCGTGGGCTAAGAATAAGGCCTGAATTAAAAGGGTAACCAAAGAGATAACACAGGCTACTGCCGGACCAAAAACAATGGCTGCCAGACCCACGCCTACGGGATGCGATACCGTGCCCGTAATCGGAACCGGAATAGGAAAAGAAGAAAAAACAAATACCGCCGAGGCAATCATGCCTAAAAGAGGCAGATAAAATGGAGTATCTTTTTGTACGCGCTTGATTTTATATACTCCATATATCAAAAATGGAGTAACTCCTATATACCAATATATTGCCCAATTCAGAGGAAGAATCCCTTCGGTGATGTGCATGGCATAGGCGTCAGAACAAAGAAACCAGAAACCAGAAACCAGAAACCAGAAAAAAATCATTTTTTTAATCCGTGTAATCCGCATTTCTATCCGTGGTAATCCGTAATAAATCCGTGGAAATCCGTGATTAAAGTTTGCCCACCAGCATCAATACGCCAATCACAATAAACACCAAGGCCGCACTCACGCGAATAAAACTATCGGGAATAAATTTACCTACGAGGTGTCCCAGAAATACTGTGACCAAGGTGACAATAATATAAGCGGAAACCGAGCCCAGAAACACCGGCCAGGGAGCTTTGGATTTGGAAACCAGTGTTAGGCCAACCAGCTGGGTTTTATCTCCGAGTTCCGCCAAAAATACCGTGGAAAAGGCAGTCAAGAAAAATTTGCCATCCATAAAATTATTTCCCCCTTTCTTTAAAAATGACCAGCACTGGAAATAATTTATCACATAGCTGAGTTCTGTGCAATTAAAATAGCGCTAAATCAGGAGAGAGAAATTCTCGTAAATCTGGTAGGCCTGGAAAATAAATTTGGCGCGGGTTTGTTGGAAGGGCTTAAGGAGTTTATTTTTATCCAGACAGCCGTTATATGCCTTAAGCCAGGATTCAATCATATCCGAGGTAACTTCGATATGAAACTGTATCCCATAGGCATTTTCACCCACTCTAAAGGCCTGATTAAGGCAGTTTAGGCCTTCGGCAAGAAGAGTTCCGTTTTTAGGCAAGGCAAAGGTATCCTCGTGCCACTGAAAAACCAATAATTCCTTGAATAAACCTTCAAAGAATGTGTCCTCTCCTGCATCTGCGGTAAGTTTCACTTTAGACCAACCAATTTCGGGAATATGATTTTTTCGAATTTTCGCGCCGGCGGCTTTGGCCAGAAGCTGGGCTCCCAGGCATATTCCTAAAAAAGGTCTCTCCTTTTCTAAGAGATGCTTAATGAACAAATCTTCCTTTTTTAGGAAAGGATACTTCTCTTCTTCGTAGACATTCATCGGCCCACCCAAAGAAATTACCGCCGATACTTTATCTAAATTCTGCGGCAATTTCTCTCCCTGGCCAAGCTCGATGATGCGGTAATCGATTTTTCTCTCTTTAAGAAAACCCTCTAATGTCCCCGGGCCTTCGATGGCGATGTGTTTGATGATTAGAACCATATCTCTTATAGCAGTAGATAGGTTGCGCTTACCGTTTACCCGTCCCGCCGTTGGCGGGACTGTTTACCGCTTACCGTTTACGGTAAACGGTACACGGTTAACGGTAAACGTAACATTATTTCACATATAGTCGGTATTCTAAATATCGAAGTAGAGATAGAACTCGCCCTTCGACTCGCTAACGCTCGCTCAGGACTTCGTTCTAGATATCGAAATACAAGTAGAACTCGTACGGATGCGGACGCATTCTTACGGCATCGATTTCTTTTTTACGCTTATACTCCAGCCAGATGTCGAGAACATCCTGGGTAAATACCCCGCCTTTAAGCAAGTAATCATGGTCTTTTTCCAAAGCAATCAGCGAGGTATAAAGCGAACCCGGAACAGTAGGAATATGTTTTAATTCTTCCTCGCTTAATTCGAACAAATCTTTATCCAATGGTTTGCCGGGGTCGATTTTATTCTGAATACCATCAAGGCCGGCCATGAGCATGGCGCTGAAAGCCAGATATCCGTTACATGAGGGATCCGGCGGACGGAACTCGATGCGCTTGGATTTGGGATTATCCGAATACATGGGAATTCTTACGGCGGCCGAACGGTTGCGCTGAGAGTAAACCAGATTCACCGGAGCTTCGTATCCAGGGACTAACCTTTTATAGGAGTTGGTCGTGGGAGCACAGAAAGCCATCAAGCTATTGGCGTGTTTCAAGAGACCGCCGATATAATATTTGGCGGCCTGGCTCAATAGGGCATATCCGTTTTTGTCATAGAAAAGATTCGTCCCGGCCTTCCAGAGGCTCTGATGGCAGTGCATGCCCGAGCCGTTATCCGCAAAGAGGGGTTTCGGCATAAAAGTTGCCACCATATTGTTTTTCCGGGCAATATTTTTGATGATGTATTTATACATGAGAAGATTATCCGCCATCTTGGTTAGCTTGTCGAATTTCATGTCGATTTCGCACTGGCCGGCGGTAGCCACTTCATGGTGATGCACCTCGACATTAATCCCCGCCTCTTTCATTTTTAAAATAATCCTGCTTCTCAAATCCTGTAAAGAATCATGCGGCGGAACGGGAAAGTATCCTTCCTTGAAACGAATCTTGTAGCCAAGGTTAGGATTTTCGCCGCGCCCCGTATTCCAGTCTCCTTCGTCGGAATCGATGAAATAGTAGCCGGAGTTCTCCGTCTGGTCAAAACGGATATCGTTGAAGATAAAAAATTCTGCTTCCGGACCGAAATAAACTGTGTCGGCAATACCCGAATCCTTAAGATATTTCTCGGCCTTTTTAGCGATATAACGCGGATCGCGGGTATAGGCTTTGCGGGTTAAGGGGTCATAAATATCGCAAATAATGCTCACCGTAGGCACTTCGCAAACCGGATCCACCACCGCAGTAATTGGGTCGGGAATCAGAATCATATCCGACTCCTGGATTTTTTGAAAACCGCGGATAGATGAACCGTCAAAACCGATACCATCCACCCAAATCGAGCGGGTAATATCATCCATCTCGCTCAATTCGGACGCCGGAATAGAAAAATGCTGCCACAGCCCGGGGAGGTCATTGAATTTTAAATCTACAATCTGGATGTTTTTATCTTTAATCAGCTTCATTACTTCCCGGGCCGCTTTTTCATTAAACGAGCCGTTTACCAACGGATTTTTGGTCTTTACTTCAGCCACAGTCTTGGCTTTTGCCATCTCGAACCTCCATTAATGAGCCCCGACGTATCCCGACGATTTTGTCGGGACTCCGACTTTGCGTCGGAGTCGTCGGGGCGAATTGCCCCACCGTATCTATACAGTTCACGGCGGGATCCCGCCCTCAGTTTAGACAAACGGCAGGGAACCCCACACCCAGAAACCCTTAGCTTTCTTTCTCACCGGCTGGGTGTGGGGTTATTTTCGCAGACGCCAGCCACTTAATCAATGGCGGGCTACCCTTTACGCCGCGCTTACGCGGCGTAAAGGGTCTGCTCAAATAAAAATAGGCGTTCCTAACTCAAGAACACCTGTGTTCTACTTTTGCTTACGCGGTACTCCAACGTGCCTATAATTTAACCACTAATTACATAAAGTAAGAAGGTAGCGGGTTTGGTAACGCCAATTTCAGTCTTTTTACGATTTTCTACCCTTTAACCAGAAACGAATTCCCATCAAAATTAAAATCCCGCAGATGATAAGGGCGGTTATGGATTTGGGCCCGCTTATATCGTTTACCGGCTTTCCCGCAATAATGTCAAAGGTAGAGACAAATATAGCTCCCAGAATACCGAGCACAACTAAGATTATTCCCTTTTTCTTCATCGCCCCCTCCTTCCAAATCAATTTCTCCGGTCCGAAGACCGGAGTTTGCTTGAAATTGATACTGAACGGCTAAGCTCCATCCATACCCTTTGGTTCACTGGCGCTCACCATCCTTCGAACCATCCTGAGCAACGCGAAGGGCAGGGTGCGGTTTTGTGGCCGCGAATGTACAAGTAAAACAAATCCTGTTCTGAAATTTGCCTCTTAGGAGAATTAAGGTTCTTTTTACGACATTCTGCCGTCTCACTTTAACAAATACTATTTTACTGCGAAATGTCAGGTTAGACAACTAAATTATAGCGGATGGCAAGTGGATTGATTTAAGGGTTCCTATTTGGGCAATCTTTTGGATAAATTTTTCTTAGACGCAGGCTTAAGGCTGGATTTTTCTTCTCTGAGATGAAGGATGGAGTGTCTGGGCTGCGAATTTCCCCAAACTCGGGCAATAGGGTCTAAGTAACTCTGCAAAACGAGTCCTTTCAAAATTGCCTCCTTATGTTTCACTAACAGCCCTTCACGAAATTCACTCGAGGGCTGTTGATTACAGTGATTTATCGTCGGGCATTAATCTCCGTAATCTCACTCTTAATCTCTGTAATCAAGGGCGAAACGAATTTTGTGAAGCCCTATTTCACTAAACTTATCCTATGGCCAGTGAGCCGCGTTCCTCGGTGCGGATACGGACACATTCCTTAAGGTCTAAAATAAAAATTTTGCCATCGCCGGTCTCTCCGGTCTTGGCCCCTTTGATAATCGCTTTTATCGTTGGCTCGACAAAATTCTCATTTACGGCAATCTCCAGGCGTATTTTTCTTAAGAGATTACCGGTCTCTTTGGCCCCGCGATAAATCTCGGCAACCCCTTTCTGACGGCCATGACCTAAAACCTCATTCACCGTAATGAGATTAATCTGTGCCTTGTAAAGCTCTTCTTTCACTTCTTCTAATTTGTCGGGTTGGATTATGGCAATAATCAGTTTCATCTATAACACCTCCATAATAAGTTCAGTGGCAAGTAGAGAGTAAAGAGAATCTTTGGTTTTTCTCGCTACTCTAATATAGTATAGGCTCTTTCCCGATGTTGAGTAAGGTCGAGCCCCATGGATTCTTCTTTTTCGCTCACCCTTACTCCGATTAATAAATCCACCAATTTGTAAATAATCAAAGTGGCCCAAAATGTATAGATCAGGGTTGCCAGAACCGCAGTCAATTGAATTAAAAATTGTTTAGGGTTACCGAAAAACAGGCCATCTGCTCCCGCAGGATTTACCGCTTTAGAAGCAAACAATCCCGTAGCCAGAGCACCCCAGATACCGCCAACGCAATGGACTCCAAAAGCATCCAAGGAATCATCGTATCCAAGTTTAGGCTTAACGATACTTACAGCAGTAAAACAAAACACGCTCACTAATAAACCTATGATTATCGCAGGTATTACACTGACAAATCCTGCAGCCGGCGTAATAGCCACCAGTCCGGCCACAGCCCCACTGCATACTCCGAATATCGTCGGTTTACCGTTACGGAGCCACTCTATAATCGCCCAGCTCAAACCGGCGGCCGCCGCAGCCGTATTGGTCACCACAAAGGCATTCACAGCCAGGCCGTTGGCTGCCAGGGCGCTACCGGCATTAAACCCGAACCAACCGAACCACAGAAGAGCTGTCCCTAATACTACAAAAGGCAAATTATGCGGCGTGGGCACATTGCGCTCTAAATTTTTTCTTCTGCCGATTACTAATGCACTGACTAAAGCAGCAATACCGGCATTAATATGCACTACCGTTCCTCCCGCAAAATCAAGGGCCCCTAATTTCCTGAGCCATCCTCCCACTCCCCATACCCAATGGCAGACCGGCGCATAAACAAAGGTTGCCCAGAGTAATATAAAAGCCAAAAAAGCGGAAAACTTCATTCTCTCGGCAAAGGCGCCGATAATTAAAGCGGGGGTAATGATAGCAAACATGGCCTGGAAAATCATAAACGCCTGATGGGGAATAGTGGCAGCGTAATCCGTATAAGGTTCGAACCCAACTCCTTTCAAGCCAAACCATTTTAGCCCACCCCAGAAACCTTCCCCCGGTGCAAATGAAAGGCTATAGCCATATAATACCCACTGCAAGCTTAATAAACACAGAACGATGAAACACTGCATAAGAACGCTTAAAATATTTTTGCGCCTGACCATCCCACCATAGAAAAAAGCCAGACCCGGCGTCATCAACATTACCAACCCTGCTGAAATTAACACATAAGCCGTATCACCTGCGTTTATCATAGTCCTCCTTTTATATTTGTATCTATGCTCTTCCCTCGCAGAACCGGACTAAATAATCTAAATAATGCTCCAGGAGATAAATCTTATCCATAAACTGCGAATACTCCGGCTCGTCATAGACATTGCAGAGTTTTTTTAATTCCTCCACCGTCTTTAAGGCATTCTGAGCCAAATTTCGGCTTACCCCTTTAAACCTCTCTAAAGGAGCAAGGGGTATATCCTTCTCGAATTCCGCGAGTACTTGTTTGAGCCATTCCTCATCGGGTTTAATCTTTTTCTTCATAGCTATCTCTAAAATAAAAAGGCGTTCATTTCCTCAACGAACGCCTCCGTTCTATCTACCCGACGCATCTGTGCGCCACTTAAAATTTTTACATCTACCTGACTAAATCAACCTACGGCTACCTCGGCTTAAAAGCCGAGGTCTGTTAGGGTTGATACTGAGCGGCCAAGCTCCCTCTGCGCCCTGAAGGGTGCGGTTTTGTGGCCACGAATGTATAAAGTAAAAAATCAAAGGTTTTGGTAACCTCTTTAGATAGCGCTTTCGCCTTCCTCGCCGGTCCGTATTCTTAAAACACTTTCTACCGGATATACAAAAATCTTACCGTCACCAATTTCTCCGGTTCGAGCATTATCACGGATGGTTTTAATGATACGCTCTACTTCGGTATCTTTCACTATAAGCTCTATCTTTACCTTTGGTAGAAGCTCTACTTTATATTTCTTGCCGCGCCACTGTCGCACCAACCCCTTTTGCTTACCATGCCCCTCAATTTCTGTAATCATTAAACCCGGTGAACCGATTTCTCCTAAAGCACGGCGCACTACCTCAAGTTTTACCGGACGGATTATCGCCTCTATTTTTTTCATCTTAAGATACCTCCTTTCAATCAATTTCTGCGGCCGATGTCCTGATAATTATATCAACACATTCGAATACCCCGATGGCACTTCGCAATAAACGCTCAGTGTTTACCACCTTAGGCATCATCAATGGGTATCCTCAGTCTTGACACTGAAAGCGACCCCGATTATTCTATCGGGGTCGCCGAATGTGTCAAGAAAATATTTCCTTGGAAATGGGTGTTTCTGAGTGCTTGTCCAGTTTCACTCCGGCATAGCCAGACACTCCCATTTCAGGAATATCCAACCCCTCAATCTCCGCTTCGGGTTCCACGCGATTACCCACAGTAATGTCGATCAATTTGAAGATAACCAACGATACTAAACCCACATAGATGATATTTGAGATTACTCCCACACCCTGGGCAAGAAGTTGTGAGGCATCGCCATAGAACAACCCCCTAACTGTTCCCGCAACGCCATTCCAACCATCGCCATAGGTACCGTCGGCGAAAAGCCCAAGGGCAAGACAACCCCAGGCACCGTTAACCCCATGCACCGATATAGCACCCACAGGGTCATCAATTTTCAGTTTGCCTTCAACGAAATAAACCGCCTCTACTACTAAAACGCCGGCAATAAGACCAATGATGCAGGCACTGATGGAGTTGACGAACGCACAAGGAGCAGTAATGGCCACCAGCCCTGCCAGCATTCCATTACACATCATGCTCGGGTCAGGTTTTTTGGTGCGCCCCAGCCACATCCACAATGTAGCCGCTACTGCACCTGTAGCAGATGCCAGCATAGTGTTAACAGCAATGACACCGATGCGTAAATCTCCTCCCGCCAGGGTAGAACCGGCATTAAAACCAAACCAACCGAAGGCTAAAATAAACGTTCCGATAACCGCCATGGGAATATTGTGCCCGGGAATGGGATTGGCGCTGCCATCGCGATTAAATTTACCCAGACGCGCCCCCACAAGCCAGGCACCAACCAAAGCAATCACCCCTCCGGTCATATGCACTACCGAGGAACCCGCAAAGTCTACATGGCCGTGGCCGAGATGAAAATTCTGCCCCAGCATAGCCAGCCACCCTCCGCCCCATACCCAGTTGCCAAATATGGGATAGATTACTGTTCCGACAAACAAACCATAGATAAAAAAGGATAGAAATTTCCATCGCTCGGCTAAGGCGCCGGTAGGGATAGTAGCGGTGGTATCCATAAACACCATCTGGAAGAGAAAGAGCGAAAATACCGCCACATCATAAGCTGACCCGGAAAGGAAAAACCCCTTCGTTCCAAATAACCCAAAAGATTTACCAAAAAGGTTAATGCTAAACTCATGATTTAGCCCTGCGTAACCACCCAAAGTCCCTAGAGCACCCAAACCCCCGAACATAAAGGCAAACCCGCAGATGTAGAATCCCAGCATGCCCAGAGGATAAATCATAAAATTCATGGCCATGGTGTGGGCAACGTTCTTGGCCCGGGTAAACCCTGTCTCGACCATCGCAAATCCCGGCTGCATGAACATAACCAAAAAACCGGCAATCAGCGTCCAGACAAAGTTGATGGCTACGCGATTGTGTCCAACTGCATTAGCCACCTCGGCAAGCGTCGGTTGACCTAGTGTGGTAGCCGGAATATCGTTAGCCGTCCCGGTGCTTGTACCGGCAGGATCGCGCGCAAAAACTAAAGATACGGTCATCAACCCCAAAACTATTAAGCACAATAAGCTCACCCATTTTTTCTGCATCTGCATTCCCTCCTTTTCAGAAATTTATATCCAACTGTATAGTCCATTTCATATTCCCATTTAGGGATTGGTCATTGAACCAAACTGGCCCCATCAACAAATCAATGTCTTTGGTGAAAAAATAATATAAACCTACACCTCCACCGCCGATGGCATTTTTACCGCTGGCATAGTCAGCGGCAAACATCACTTTATCTTTATAGACATACTTATCGTAACCAATCATAAACCCATCGTTCTCTTTCTTGCCGCTTGCTGATTTTAAAGTTTTACCGTTTCCGCTGTAATATGCTCCATGCAGGCGGCCTAAATTAAAGGGCAGGGTTTTGCCCGCAATAAAGTCAACGATATTATAGTCGGTTATATTTTTCTTGGTGCCGACGTTAAATATTCCCACATTCAACGCGGGTGAGCCCTCAAACAACGCGCCTTCAGGTGTGCCAATTTTGGCGTTAAAAGATAAAGGGTCGTCTGTGGGTTCATTTAAATCAAAGCCTACCTCCATCTGTAGCTTTTCAAATGGTAAAACCCCTAATGTCAAACCTACATCAGTAGCCAAATCTCCCTTTTCAGTCCCCTTTCTACCTATTGTGAAGTAGCTATCATAAGTAATGTGCCATTTACCGTAGGGTTGAATATCTGAAGTAGAAGGCGTCCAGTAAGTAGTAGAGGGTGTAGCAAAACAAGAAGTAGCCAGTAACCCTTCGACTCCGCTCAGGGCAAGCCAGAAGCCAGAAACCAGAAACCAGAAACAAACCACTTTAAATTTCTGCATCTTTCCTCCTTTTGTTAAAATCGGGTTTATCTATAAATAAAAGAGGCGTCTTATTATCCGCTCTCGGATTCAAAAGACGCCTCGGTCTAAAATTAATTAGGCGTTCTCTAACTTAAGAACGCCCTTGTATTAATCTCACCACAATGTGTCTTACACTATCCTAAAGTAAAATTAAGTTTCTTTTGGTAACTGTACGCCTGTTTTTTCAAAGAGAAGATGTTCTTTGACTTTATGCCGGATACTTGCCTCGAGTTTTACCACCCGCACGTGGGAAACGCCTAAACGCGCACCGATTTCCCGGGTGTTCAAACCCGTAAGGTACAACTCAAAAACTTCTTTTTCGCGTGTAGTCAATCCATTGTTGCGCACTACCGAGACTAAATCCTGAGTCTCGGTTAGGCGATGCAGGTTAAACTTTTCATCCGGGGTTATCTCGCCCAGAGAATTCCCTTCTTCATCCCGCGGTGCATCAAGGCTAACTATGTTTCCTTTATCTTTCACCTTGCGCAGATAATTTTTCAGATAGAAACGGCAGCTCTGGACCAGATAACTATCGGTTTTATCTTCAAACCGGCCGTCCTGCCATTTCTGCCAGAGGTCCAGACACATCTCTTGAACCAGGTCCTCTTCACTCAAATAATCCGGCTTCATAAAAGAAGCCCAGGCAATCTTCCTCAGCAGAGGCCGGTATTTCTCGTAAAATTCCTGGAAGTCTCTCTTTTCCATAGCATCCCTCCATTGCAACCACAGATTATTCTATCCGTGGCATCCGTGTTTTTCATCCGTGACATCCGTGGTTACAAATAAAAAGCCCCATTCCTCCCGCAACCCTCGCGGAAAAATGGGGCATCGTTGGCTCCCCCAAAATAACAAAGCGTTCGCACAACTTCCTCGAACGCCTCTGTCTTGAATCTTACACTTCTCTGTGTTTCAAATAAAGTATATCACGTTTTCAGGATTTGTCAAGAAAAATCTGCCCTTTGGGCAGAGACTTACAAGAATAACTACTTTATCTCGATCATCCGGCCACAATTTGGACAATGAAGATAGCTTTGGCCATCAATGTGATATTCCTTACCAC
>Ga0105164_10001163_pt1 | contig 17076 bp, 18 predicted proteins | sample VDWuncwatermetaG_FD_89674 | JGI IMG/M metagenome (GOLD analysis project Ga0105164, IMG submission 89674) | Wastewater microbial communities from Netherlands to study Microbial Dark Matter (Phase II) - VDW unchlorinated drinking water | ecosystem: Environmental > Aquatic > Freshwater > Drinking...
TAATAACCTTCCACGATACTCTGGGCCTACCAAAACAGCTATGGGCGCAAATATAATTTTTAACTCTTTTTCTTTAATAACCTTCCACGATACTCTGGGCCTACCAAAACAGCTATGGGCGCATTAAAGACACTTTAGATTATACACAAAAATGACTAATTTCAAAATTATTTTTTTATAAGCTCGCATTTTTTACTATTTTAGTGTACCTTAGTATCTGTACCGAGTTATATACAAAATAGGAATATGCCGGGGTGGCGAAATTGGTAGACGCACTTGCCTTTTGTGCTTGCATAGGGCAGAATTATTTTAATTAAAAGCCGGGGTGGCGAAATTGGTAGACGCACTTGCCTTAGGAGCAAGCGGGGTTAACCCGTGGAGGTTCAAGTCCTCTCCCCGGCACAAAATTAAGGGCAAAATGCAATAGCGTTTTGCCCTTTAAATTTTGTAGCACGGGAGAGGGCTTGAAGAGCGGAGGCGGTATACAAGACGAGCGAAGCGAGGGCTTGTCGCCGAGCTGGGGTCGCAGGTACTTATGAACGAAGTGAATTGGTACCCTGTGACAAAGTCCTCTCCCGGGCACAACATAAAAAAGCGGGGCGTGGCAGCGCTCCGTTTCTCTTATTTATTACAAAGTCTTCTCCACAGCACAAAAGCAAAAAGACAGTTTGCTTGTTTTATAAGGGTTTTTTGGCAAATACTTGACTTTATTCTAAAAATTAGCTATAATCTAAAAAGAAGTTTTGGCACATTTAACATAAATTAATATAGGGAGAACAGCGATGGACAATGTGAGTGAGCTGTACGTAAGTACTACACAAGAGAAACAAAAGAAATATAAGATCACGATGATACTTAGATTTCTCTCGACGATTTTCTTAACACTATTAATAATATTTCAACCCCCTGAAGCAGAACGTTGGTGGATTGCTGGTGTGGTGTTTGTCTTTCTTGCTCATCTTTCGATACTCTGGAATTTCATTCAGTTTTGTCGAGACAAGGAGGACTTGCACAAAGCTACAAAGATCTATATGACGTGTTTCTTTTTCCTACTAATAACGTTTGGTTTATTCGCTTCAGAAAAGCTGGAGGAAGTATCCAAAGCAGTCAATAAAGCTATGGAACGCCCTGGAAAATCCTCAGCAAACTCCCGCGAAGCAACTCAACAAGTGTCCAGCAACGCACCTGTCCCCGCCAAGGAGCCCCCTCTACAAACGCTCTCACTTATCCCTGGTGAAAATTTCCAAGGAGTTCAGCCGACATATGGGCACACTGTCATAGACAGGATAGTTGGGGAATGTCCACAGGGGTGCATATTTGAAGTGGAGCACGATGGTGATCAAATATGCTCTGGAGACGGTAATCTGGTAACTGACAGACGCGGAAACAGGTGGTATTGGGGCCTTTATCAAGGCGCTAATTGCATGACCACAGCATTCCCAGGCCCTCAGGCGGGAGTTATTAGATACAGGGAGCGGTTTCTTCACGAGCCTGGATCTAAGCCTAAGTACCCCGTGAATCTGAGGAGGGTAATCTTCAGCTACGGAGCTAGTTGGGGCATTGACCCAAGAGAGCCAGGGTTTGGACCTGTACTGGCACAGTACAGGCTATACTCAAGATAAAAACGAAAGGAGGAAAACACAAAACCCCCATTCTTAGGATGGGGGTTTTTATATTGAACAGGTTTTTGAAATCAGTCTACCTATCTTATAGAAGAGACAGCCGAGTCAACAAAGTGAAGTATCCCCCACGCGCTCACCATAATAGCTATTCCAACAATACCCCAAAGCATATGTTGCTTTCCCTCCTCTTGCGCTGTTTCATTGTCTTGATTCAAAACAAATTTCATAACTCCATAAAGAAAATAGGCTACACCTAGCGCGAACAATAAAGTAATTAGTGGCTCTAATATATTCGCATTAACTTTCTGGACGATGTTCATAAAAATTAGACAGAAAACTTATATTAGTTAGAAATTCACAGGGAGCACTGGTGGCGCGACTGTTCCAGGAGTTAGGTTAAGTGACCCACCAATAAAGTTTACGAGACCATAAACCGAGCTCATTATAAAGATACCGACAATCCCATAAATAATACCTTTGTTTGCCTCTGCTTTTGCCTCGCCGTCTCCAGCAGACATAACATACTTAAACACATTCCATAGGAAGAACACTACTGCCGCCGCAAGAAGTAGCACTACCGCCGCTCTTAGGAGTCCGCTCAAGAATGTAATAAGGTTGTTAACATTGCTGGCGTTCTGAACTACGGCCTGAGCTGATGCAAGAAATGGAGCAAACGCTACACCAAATGCTATAATTTTTTTCATATAAATATTATTTACCCACCTAACTTTTAACACGATGGGTTGTGTGATTATCTTATAATTTACGCCTACTTTCAGCATTACTCTCCAAAAAGAAATATCTGTCAAAAGTTTGGCGGGTGAATTTAACTACGATTATTAATACCCGATCGTATTCCCTTCATTATACAAAACCTATTATAAAACAACAAGCAAAAACTATGTGTTTATAACGAAGTAGATGGGGATGTGTGAGGGGTTACATAACTACGGCCCGGACCTGACATTTATCTGCCCAACAGTATTATCCAGATTTAAAGAGCCTGTAATAAACTTTACCAAACCATACATTGCAGACATTACAAAAATAGCAACAATCCCCCATACAACCCTGGATTTGAACTCCTTTATTTCGTCAGGCTGGTCGCTCTTCATAACAAGCATAAGCATATTCCAAAGAAAAAAGACTATAGCGGCACTAAATATCAGTATAATTACTGGTTGTATAAACGCCCCAATAAAAAAATCAACAAGACTCTTAAAGTCAGTAACAATAGCCATTGAAACAAGAGGCGAAGCAACGGCAAGAATCAGAGTGGTACTAATAAATATTTTTTTCATAAGTGATATCAATTTGTAATAGTAGACACTGTCTGCCCAATAATTTGTGCAAAGCTCCACGCTCCCAGCAAAATAAATGCCCCTATAACGCTCCACCAGAGAGAGCTTTTTGCTTCTTTGAGTGTCTCAGGATTTCCCTGCGCTTTAATAAAAAGAAAGCCAGTATAAACAAACGCAAGCACAATAAATGGTATTAGGATATTTACTGCCGTTTCTGTGACTTTGGAGACAAATTTTGGAAATGTATCAAGGTCGGACTTTAGAGGATTACTGATGCCGCCCTTGGCTAGAGGAATTGTGCCGCCAACAGCATCTTGAGCGATTACAAGTACAGGAAGAGATAGGCTCATAATCAATAACATTGTTCCAGCAATTTTTTTAATCATAGATAAAGTATACCTTGCTGGCGTCTATTTATGCAAATTTCTATTAACTTACGTCAAAAATAAACTTCATAAAACTTTTTTGCTCTTCGCTGAGAAAATAAAAGAGGACAGTTTTTACGAGCAAAAATCCAGCTAATATCCAAAAAAGTCCAATGGCTATCATTTCAAATTGCTCCTTTGCGAGCGTTTTCGCACTTTCTTTGTTTGGGTTAAGTATGAATCTTGCGCCTGTAATCATAAATGCCAAAGCGATGAGTGGTACGACAATGAAATAAATCAGGAATTGAATAATATTATTTACAAGAGTGATTAGGTCATTAAATCCGCAAGGATGAGTTTCTGGGCTACCACAAGGAATCCCCAAAACTCCAGTCTGCGCTGGCTGGGCGAAAGTAGCAAGTGGTATGCTTAAAATAAACATCACTGCGACAGTAGCTCCAATTTTTCCTTTAGATATTTTCATAAATTATTTTTACCTATATGGCGCAAGGAGCTCCGCCATTCTGCGCTGAGCTACCGCGAGCGCTTCACTCATTGATGTTCGTCCTGATGTTGCATTTTCTACCATCGTCATAAAAAGTGAGTTTGTCTCACGTGGTGATGGGTCACGCCACGCTGATGAAATAAGCGCAGAGTCATAAAAAATGGATGCCACTGCCTCAGTAGGTCTAATAGAAATCAAATCTCTTCGCACAGGAGGAAGCCCTGTTTTTGTGCTCAAATTTCCAAGAACGTCTTTTCCAGAAAGTAAGAGCATTGCGTGGATTGCGCCATTTGGATTTTTGCTAGCGGTTGGGGTCGCTATACCATACATCTTCCCAAAAGTAAGTTTGACTTTTGCATTTGTCGCCTGCGGTACGATAGAAACATCAAAATTCAGATGAGGGTTTTTTAATTTTATGGAAGGGTATTCGCTCGAATAACCAAAGTAAAGGGCAAGATCACCAGATTCAAACATTGAGCGCGAGCTTGGGAGAGAATTATTCCAAGAATATGAATCCTTTTCTTGCTTAGAAAACTCCGTAAAAAAGCGGAGCGCGTTTACAACCGGGCTTCCAGCGGAGGAGTTACTCTCAACAATAAGCCCCGCAGAAAGTCCGCCATTTTGATACGCCACAACAGGACTTCCTGCTTGCATCATAAGTAATGATATAATTTCTTTTGCATTTGTAATATTACGATAACCTCCAAACGATACGAGACTTTTGGTGATATTTCCACTATTGTCACGGATTGTAATTTTTGGAACGAGTGGATAAAAATCTGCCCAAAGAGTTGGCGGCGATGCGAGAAGAGCGCTTTTGAAAATATCCCTGTTCCAATACATCACAATTGGGTCAATTGTAAATGGAACCGCTATTACACCATTTGGACGCAAAAAAAGCTCTCCTTCTTCTATGAACCTATTTCTAAATTCTCTTTCAGGCAAAGTTTGGTAAGAGATAGCAGAGAGTTTGTCAGAATTTTCTAAAATTTCATCCTGCGAAAGCATTATAATATCTGGGCCTTTTCCTCTTGCGAGATCTTCTACAAATTCTTTGTTGATAGTCTCAGGTTTTTTTTGAACATAATTTATTTTAACGCTCCTCACCCCTGCTAGAGTATCTGCTATTAAGGATTGAACTGTTTGTGTTGGAAGAGTCCCCCACATTGTTACATCCCCATAATTTACCTCCTTCCCACCTGATGGCAAAATGAAATCTAGCTTGCCAGAAAACCCTAGAAAACCAAATATAAGCAATATAACAAAAATGCCTATAACAACCATTTGAAAAATTTTAGGATTTTTGTCCATAGCGTGATATTTATGATTTTAACATAACAAATCCATAATGATGCTCTCCAGCGGCTATTTCGTTTTTTAAAACAAAACCTTGGCTCTCACATAAAGCAAGCGCCGAATCTTTTGTAACGACCATTTTGGGTGACGGGCCAAGGTTGTTGAACGAGTCACTCCAGTCTATTAGAAGCAATTTGCCTCCTGTTTTTAAAATTCGACTTGTCTCCTTTAAAAGTCCAACTTTGTCTTCCGCTTGAAAAAGCACATTTGAAATTACGACGGCATCCACTCCGCTATCCTTTATTTTTGTACCACCCAATTTTTCTATATTGCCCCACAGAAGCTCTACGTTTTTGAAACCGCGAGATGTGGCGGAATTCCTGATATTTGTAAGAAAATCTTTTTGCACTTCTACTGCATACACGCGCCCACTGTCCCCTACTTTTTCCGCAAGTGGCAAAGTATAAGCGCCTGTTCCCGCGCCAAGATCGGCAATGGTCATCCCCTCGTAAACGCCGAGGGCCTTTATATTTTCTTCTGGGTTTGTAAAAGCAGGAAGTTCCATAAATATCTATTTATTATACCGCGTATACAGTGTGCACGCAAACAAAAGAGCCCGCTGTTCTCCGAACGGCGGGCTCTTTTGTTTAAAGACACGACAGCGAAGCAATCCCGTCTCCTTCTCTCAGTTTCATAATGCGTACCCCCTGCGTGTCTCGCCCAAGCGATGGCACGTCTTTCATTGTGATACGAATCACCTGGCTATTTTTTGAAATGGCAACAAGCTCGGTAAATGCTGGTGTTACAACCCTCGCTACCATCAGCTGGCCAATTTTTGTTGTCACTTTTGCTGTCTTTATACCAGAACCACCCCGCTTTTGTACTTTATATTCCTTTACCTTCGTTTTCTTTCCATAACCATTTTCACTCATTACTAAAAGCTCTGCATCTTCCGAGCCTTTTTCAATCACATCAGCTCCGACAATGAAATCTCCTTTCCCAAGCTTCATACCACGCACACCTGCAGCTCCACGTCCCATTTCACGAGAGTCGGATTCCTTGAAACGAATAGCTTGACCCTTTGCCGTAGTCAAAATAATGTCATCACCGGTCTTTGTAAACAATGCGGCGATAAGCTCATCACCCGCCTCTAGCTTTATAGAAATGATGCCTGTTTTTCTAACATCCTTAAAACTCTCCGCAGAACATTTTTTAATAGTGCCTTGCTTTGTAACCATAAAAAGAGACAGTTTCGAGTCCTTAAGGGATTTCGGCATTGAAAGAATCGATGTTACTTTTTCCTCGGAAGACAAGGAAATAAAATTCATAATTGACTTGCCTCTTGTAGCACGCTTGCCCTCTGGGATGTCATACATTTTTATCTGGTACGCCTTTCCTTTGTCTGAGAAAAAAAGCATATCGCTGTGTGTTGTTGCGGACATAAATAGAGTAATGAAGTCCTCTTCTTTTGTATCCAAATCTACCACACCAACTCCACCACGATTTTGCTGTCGATACTCGCTTGGATTTGTGCGTTTTATATAACCGCCCTTTGTATACACGAGCATAGACTCCTCATCTGGAACCATATCTTCAAGTGAAATAGACCCCGCGACCTGGCGTACTACCTTTGTTCTTCTCGCGTCTCCATATTTCTCCTTCATTTCTATAAGCTCCTTTTTTACAACGGCCAAAATTTTCTTAGGGCTTGCGAGTAGCTCCTTGCACTCTTTTATGAAATCCTGTTTCTCTTTGAGCTCAAGCTCCACATTTTTACGCTCAAGGCCTGCGAGTTTCTGAAGCCTCATTTCCAAAATTGCTGTTGCCTGTAGTTCTGAAAACTTGAACTCCTTCATCAGGTTTGCGTGAGCTGTTGCTGTGTCCTTTGAGCCTCGAATGAGAGTGATGACGCGGTCGATATGATCAAGTGCTTTTTTAAGGCCGAGCAAAATATGCTCACGCTCTTCCGCTTTGCGAAGATCGTATTCTGTGCGACGACGCACTATTATCTGGCGATGTCCAATAAAATTTGAGAGCACCCCCTTGAGTGAAAGTGTTTGGGGTACGCCGTCCACGAGCGCCACCATATTGTAATGAAAAGTAGACTCAAGCTCTGTGTGTTTGTATAAATAATTTAGAACAACCTGTGGGTAAGCGCCATTTTTAAGGTCAATCACCACGCGAATATCGCGAGTAGACTCATCTCGAAGCCCACGAATACCCTCAAGCTTTTTTTCACGCACGAGGTCTGCAATTTTTACGATGAGATTTGCTTTGTTTACACGAAATGGAAGCGAGGTTATGATAATTTGGTTGAGATTTTTGTCTTCTATAATCTCCGCCTCGCCACGACAAACCACGCCACCACGACCCGATGAGTACGCGTGCTTGATATCTTTTTCACCAAACACAATACCGCCCATTGGAAAATCTGGCCCCTTTACAAATTTCACAAGGTCGTCTGAGGTGGCGTCTGGCTCGTCAATGAGGTGATTTGTGGCGTCCACAAGCTCTCCAAGGTTGTGTGGAGGAAAGTTTGTCGCCATACCTACCGCAATACCAAGTGTTCCGTTCAAAAGTAGGTTTGGGAGAGTAGATGGCAGTACAGTTGGCTCTTTTTTTGTACCGTCGTAGTTGGGTTTAAAGTCTACTGTCTCGCGGTCAATGTCATTCAAAAGTTCACCGGAGATGCGGGACATTTTTGCCTCTGTATAACGATACGCAGCAGCCGCATCGCCATCGATAGAACCGAAGTTACCTTGACCGATTACAAGTGGGTAACGGAAGGAAAAATCCTGAGCCATTTTTACCATAGCCTCGTACACAGAAGAGTCTCCGTGTGGGTGATAGTTACCGAGCACATCTCCGACTACCGTTGCAGACTTCCTAAACTTTGCATTAAAAGTGAGGCCCTTCTCGTGCATAGAAAAAAGAATACGGCGGTGCACTGGCTTCAATCCGTCACGCACGTCTGGAAGCGCACGGTCTGTAATGACCGACATGGCGTAGTCAATAAAACTCGTACGCATTTCACCAGAAATGTCTTGAGGGATGACATTTACTCGCTCTGGAGTAGCTTCTGTGTCACCTATAACCTTTTCTTCTTTTTTGCGCGCCATATCTGGTTAGTTTAGCATAAAATTACGGTCTCTCAAAACTTCTAATTCACTGGGATTGTCGTGGAAGGTGTATCAATGATAACCACACTAGATAGGTCAAAAATATCAGTCGGGGTAGATGTTGGCATGCTCTTGTCTTCCCCAGTGGTAATATTTTCAACTCTTTCTTTTAGGCTAGTTGCAAAACCGTCAAACATAGACGCAACACCATCAATTGGCGAGACTGTTTTTTCACGCACTAGAACATCCATTGAGCGGGCATCTTTAGAAGACCACCAAATAAATACGATGCAGGAAAAAATAACTGTCGTAATGGCAATAGCTAGGGTATGCTTTATATGGTCTGGCTTCTCGCGAATTTTCTTTAGCATAAATTTTTTTGTTGTAAGAATCTTATTCTGACTTAAGTATAACAACAGCGCCTTCCTTTCCGTCTATGTCCTTTTTCTTGAAGGTAAACTTTTCCATTGTCTCAAAATTTTCTCCAGACTCTTTTATAAATGCCTCAAGGCTCCCCTTTGCTCGATCAAAATCCATAGGAACCACGACCTTTGCCTCTAAAGCAAGTGTCAGTTTGTATGCCTCCGATGCTGAAAGCTCATCCTCGCCGCTTATTGGAGCAAAAAGCACATCAATCTCTCCAAGCCCCTCCTTCACCTCACGAGAAAGAGAGTCAACTGAAGCGAGTGAACCCAAAAAGCAGAGGTTGATACCCTCAAACATTACCGAGAAAACGGTGTTGATTTTTTTCTCTTTGCCGTATGTTGTGTCGGTACCAAAACCTTTTATGAAAATCCCGCCAACCTCGTATTCACCGGGGCCTGAAATAACAAACGGCTGACGGTCGCCATACGCACACTGATCAGCACCATTGAAGTCTGGGTGACGAACTGATGTGAGAACAATGTCCGCACCAAAGCGTGACCCTTTTTCTTTTGAGTCCTTGCCTATCGGGTTGTACGCAATTGTACGCTCCCCGAGCTGAACCTTAAAAAACTGCTTTCCGTAGTATGTGACTATCATAAACAACACTCTAGCAAATTTTTATAGAATTTGCTAGAATTATTTTAGGTTCACTCGAAAGAAAGGAGGTGCGTAAGTTTCAACATCAGGCCGTCGCGATGATGACCCTGAGAAAACCTTGTATTTCAATTATACTTTTTAGGAGAAAGAAATGAAAACAATCGACCTATCTTGGATTTACAATGGCGGATTCGGCCGTATATCGGAAGGCGACGACGAGTAAACCAAGTACCACAACCCACAGGGGCTCCCAAAGAGCCCCTGTATTTTTTGTCGTGGTTTTCATATGGGTACCACTGCAGGCCACTAGCCAGTTTTACATTAGTACGCTATAGCGTACTAATGTAAAACTGGCTAGTGGCCCCTAACAGCGGAAATTTGCATTTTAGGGCCAATTCTTGTATATTATTGGGGTTAACAACAAGCAGTTCCAAGGCTAACCCTCCCCCATCCCGACACTACAGTACGGGGGAAAACCAAGGAACACAACATCCCGCTTGTCCTACATTACGTAGGTTTGATGGGATTTTTATTTTATTTTCAAGTGAGCGAGCGAAACGAAAATACCAATTTTCATTTCCGAGCGATCGAAGAAAATATTGTACCCAGTTATATAATATGAAAAAAGATATAGAAGAAGTAGTGGAGGCTCCGTTGTCATTTATGGCGACACTTATGGCAGATGTGAAAGCACTACCTGAAAACGACTCTCTCGTAGAGGGCCCAGTTATTAGTGTTGCAAAGTCTTGCGTATATGTAGACCTAGGACCCATTGGTACTGGTATCATTTATGGACGAGAATTCATAAATGCGCGCGATGTTATCAAGAAGCTAAACATTGGCGACACTATTACCGCAAAGGTAGTTGATACAAACAACGAAGACGGCTACATTGAGCTTTCTCTCAAAGAGGCTCGTCAAGCTATTATTTGGACAGAAGCTGAGGAGGCTATCAAATCCAAAAAGATTCTTGAGCTACCCGTGAAGGAGGCGAACAAGGGTGGGCTCATTATGGAGTGGCAAGGCATTCAGGGTTTCCTTCCAGCATCACAGCTAAAGAGCGAGCATTACCCTCGTATTGATGACGGCGACAAAGATAAGATTCTTGTTGAGCTCAAAAAACTTATCGGTAAGAGGATTTCCGTGACTATCATCGGGGCTTCACCGAAGGAAGGAAAACTTATTTTTTCAGAAAAAGAGCAGGGCGCAAAAGAGAAGCGTGAAATTTCTGGCAAATACTCAAATGGCGATGAATTGGACGGCACAATATCTGGCATCGTTGATTTTGGTATCTTTGTTAAGCTCGAAGACGGAATTGAAGGCCTGGTTCATATTTCAGAAATTGGATGGGGGCTTGTGGATGACCCAAGAAAAATGTTCAAGCAGGGTGAAAAGGTGCGCGTGAAGGTAATAGAAATCAAGGACAGCAAAATCTCTCTATCTCTCAAGGCACTAAAGGAAAATCCTTGGAAGGATGCGGAGAAACGCTACAAGAAGGGTGACATAGTGACTGGTATTGTGATTAAGTTTAACACATACGGCGCCCTTGTGTCACTTGAAGAAGGCATCGCTGGACTTGTGCACGTTTCTGAATTCGGCACAGAGGATGCACTTAAAAAGAAGCTCGAACTAGGACGAACATATTCATTTGTGATTTCTCTCTTTGATTCAAAGGACCAGAAAATGACTTTGACATATGTGGAGAAGAAATAGATTTGGTACGATTGACAATTAACACCGCCTTCGCGGACAATTAACAAAAGGACTAGTCGCTATGCGACTAGTCCTTTTGTATTTCGTCAAATGTTAAATGTCAATTGTCAAATGTTCCACCTACCTATTCTCTATTGCGGATTTTTAACACAGTCCACTTTATAAGTCTGTAGATTAGATAAATACCAACTCCATAAAACAAGATTCTCCACTCAAATAGATACTGCCCCAAAGTAAGCAGGGCAAGCAGAACATACGCAAAAGGTTTCTCAGCGGTGCTCAACATTGCATCAGTTTGACTTACAACTGTTTTGTTTTTATTATTTATCGCATTTTCCTCATCTCTCTTTATTGCTTCAATTTCTTTTTGCTTTTTTTCTTTTGCAAGTTTTATTGAAAGCGCCTCACTAATACGAAACTCTTCCAAAAAATTCTTCCCCGAAGATACGCTTTCCTTTATCGGCTCTGGTATGGCTCCACTCACTGTTGATATGGCATTTTCAACCTTAGCGTTTGTTCTTCTGCGAGCTTCTTCGGCTTTAGCCTCTTCAATCTTTGCCAATGCCGATTTTGATACTGGGTCTAGCTCAACAACACGTTCGCTCTTTCCTGCTTCGCTGACACCTAAAGACACAGCCTGTTTGCCATTCGGTCCATCAGAAACAACGTTCACAAATCGAGCATTTATCGTATGACTTCCCTCTGTAGCCTTCCAGTCTACCCACAGGTCTCTAACACGCCCGCCGCTTGCCAGAGCAAAATCAGCCTTACCAACGAGAGTTCCATTATCTAAAAATTCTACAGAGCCAGAAAGGTCATACGCGCTTCCATTAAAAATAACGGTGTAAATGCGGACCTTCTCCCCAGCGTAAAAAACATCCTTTGAATACCAAATATTAGACTGCACAAAACCAGCATTTGGAATTGCAGGCTCTGCAGAAAAAACTGGGCCTGCGAGTAATATAAAAATTGTCAGTAAAAAATATCTCATAAAAATTCAAAAGAAAAATGCCAGAGTTTATTCATAGCATTTCTCTATTTACGGTATTACATTGTCTCCTCTGTATTGCAAGCTTTGCAGTCTCCTTTGTGCGTTACGGCCAAATATACAGCCGAGAGGCCGACAAGGATATATACAACTTTTAGAACAGCCGGCCAGCTTCCAAGAAGCATTTCCACTAAATTGTAGCTGGGACTAATACCAACAAGACCCCAGTTTATTCCCCCAACGATAACCAGCAAAAAAGTAATTATATGTAGTGTTTTCATAATAAAAATATTGATAATACTTACTTTACGACCTTTATTTACATTATACTGCTTTATTACGCCATTGTAGTCACTTGTAGGACATATATGTGGATAACTCAAAATTAAGTCTTAAAGTTGAAAGTGTGAAGTCAGAAAGTGAATGCAAAACCCACCAGTATTTATTCTAAATTCAACATTCTATAATTCTATATTCAATTTTCTTCTTCGTCCTCTCTATTTTTACTAGACTCCCTACCATTGTCTTCACTATTTTTTACTTCATTTTTTGTTTTTTCTCTCGCTTGCTTGCTGGATGAACTATCTGATCTTCCACCAGAGCGGATTTCTTCCCTGCGATTATGGCTTCCATCTTTCTCGCTTTGCGCGCGTGTTTGCACCGGCGTTACACTCTCAATCATCTCCTCATTTATTTTCTCCTGCTCAATTTTTACTCTATCATATTTTTCCTTTAATTCTTTGTGCTTCTTCTTTGCCTCATCACGCGCTCCGCGAACCTTTTTAAGTGTGTCTTCTGTTTTCTCACTTCTAGATGCAGTAGCGGTAACATCAACCGGCGTTGTGGTGGAAATATTAGTTACTACAATTAGAACTGTTTCATTTTCTGCCAATAACTCTCCTTTGTTTAGTTCCACAAGAACCAGCTCGTGATTATTAAAAACGTCTGAAAGTTTTGATGCAGTTTCTAAAGCATCATCGCTATCATCATCCTCCTCAAATTTTTCAATTCGCTGTTTAACTCTCTCAGAATAATGTAGAACATTTTTTTCAGCTACTTGATATATCTCAGGCGTAACCTCAGACATCAGTGCTAACTTTTCTACTTCTTCCAAACGCCTCTCCAGAAGCCTCACTTCAAGCTCCGCTTTTGCTTTTGATGTTACCGCGAAAGTACCGCGAATATTTTCATTTATATTAACTTTTATTGGAAAAAGCGTGTCACCAGGAACCGTATTCTCGGCGGCAAAAGAAACCGTCCCACCAAGCAAAAGCCCAGTAATTACTAGAAATGAAATACTTTTTTTATTTCTAAAATTATACATTGAAAAAGGAGACGGAATGCTCATCTCTACTTTTATAGGATTAGCTTTTGCATACCGAACAAGCGCGCTTTTAATTTCCGCCTTTTCGGAAACTGCGAGCTTTACGTTCTTTGCTCCTTGTTTTATTTGTTTAATTATGTTTTTCATTTTGCTTATTTGAAAGTGTTTTCAGTTTCTCTATCGCCCTGTGTATTCGTACTGAAATTACATTTTCTGTTTCGTGAGTAAGGTGTGCGATGTCTTTTACAGAGAGTCCGTCTATGTGTCGCATTACAAGAGCTTCTCTGTATTTATCTGGGAGATGGTCGAGAAGAGCCTGAGCTCTAGCATATTCATCTTTTGTTTCGATATCGTGCCTTGGCTCAAACCCTACATCAAAACCCTCTTCATCACGCATTTGGTCTAGCGACTCATCTTTCTTTTTTCTGTACTCATCAATGATGAGGTTGTTTGCAATGCGGTACAAAAATGCGCGCATATTGTCGATCTCCTTACCTTGCGACATATAGTCCCAAAGGCGCACAAAACTCCCCTGCATTATGTCCTTTGCTTTTTCTCTATCTGATATACGAAAAACACAGTGCCGAAATATTGCATCGGCAAACTGGTCATATGTTTTAGTAAATTCCTGTTCAACAGCATTGGTTTTCATGCCTACAAATATGAAGACGAGCTTAAAGTGCCGTTCTTACATGGAATTCTAGCACATCCAATAAAAAAGGCCTGCAAAAAAAATGCAGGCCTAAATTCCAATTTAAGGAATATTCAGATTTTGTTGGATGGAACACTCACAATCGTTCTGAAATTTGTAAGTATTTCATCTCAAATATTAAGCTCGATTTGGAAATCGTCCATTTCATCAAAACGAGCACCGTCTTTTGCTCCTGTACCACCAATACCACTTAGTATTGTCATAATTTTCTCCTTTTCATTTTTAACCAGAATTTACTAACTACCTAATATATTGACGAGGTTAAAAGGTAATTCTTACAAGATACTTACGTAAAAAGCAAGAGGTCGCCCAGCCGCAGCTGGGCGACCTCTTGCTTTTTACGCTTCTACTACCCAATAAACGTCAATGCCTTCCCTTTCTGCCCTGCGCGACCAGTACGGCCAATGCGGTGCACGTAGTCGTCGTATGTTTCAGGGAGGTCGTAATTGATAACGTGCGATACTCCAGAGATGTCGAGACCGCGGGCTGCAACATCTGTTGCAACGAGAATCTGCGACAGACCTTTCTTAAATGCATCAAGAGCGCGTTGGCGCTGGCCTTGATTCTTGTCGCCGTGAATAGACTGTGATTTGAATCCTTTCTTTGTAAGCGCGACTGAGAGTTTTTCTACGCCGTGCTTTGTGCGGCCGAAAATAATAACTTTCTTAAATTCTGGGTCTATCAAAAGATCGTGAAGCACTTCAAGTTTGTCCTCACCTGCTTTTATTTTCACAACATCTTGCTCAACATTTTTTGATGTGTCCTGTGTCTTCACAGAAACCATAACCGGCTCCTTTAGGAAGTCCTTAATAAGCACAGAAATCTCCGGCGAAAGTGTCGCAGAAAAGAAAAGTGTGTGTCGCTCCTTTGGCATAAGCGCGAGCATATAACGCATATCGTTAATGAATCCCATATCGAGCATTCTGTCTGCCTCGTCTAGCACGACAGACTTAAACTCGGCGAGGTTAATATGTTTGCGCTCAATCAAATCCTTGATACGCCCTGGTGTTCCAATAATGAAATTATGCTGATGACGAAGGTCAGAAATCTGGCGTCCAATAGCAGCACCACCTACGCAACATACAGACCAAATTTTAAATCCTTTCACAAAACCCTTTAGCTCCATTTCAATTTGCTGAGCAAGCTCACGTGTCGGCGCCATCACAATCACCTTCTCTTTTGGATTAAGGAGAACCTTGTTGATAAGGGGAATTAGAAAAGCTGCAGTTTTACCAGTACCTGTATTCGCAATACCCACTAGGTCGTGTCCGTGCAAAATGTGCGGAATCACGCGGTCTTGAATTGGGGTCGGTGACTCATATCCTTTAACAAGAATATTCGCTTTAAGGCGCTCGTCGATGATAAAATCCTTGAACAAATGCTCAGGAGTAAAAACTACTGCCTCCTCTGTGATAACAGTTTTATTTATAAATTTTGAAATGTCTATGTGCTGACCCTTTCTTGGTCCACGCTTGCCACCTCCACGGCTTGAGCCTGAATTAGCAAATTCACGTCTTGGACTAGGGCGAGATGCATTAAAAGCACGACCAAGTGGTGGGCGCGCAGAAAAGGCGCGAGGTGCTGATGGTCGTGGTCCTGAAAACGGGCTTGAGCCTGTTCGTGAGCTTGAGCTCGAAGATGAGCTTCCAGTTGAACGTGGTCGTGAAGCTCCGCTTGAATGCGGACGACTTGAACTAGCACTTCTATTAAATGATTTTTTTGGTTCCATATATTGTTCTAAAAGGCCTGTATTCGCAGGCTTAAATTAATTAAGCTTCGTTATTCCTAATTGAATTTCTCTGAAAGCCTCTGTAATCTGCGAAGAATGTGCTTTTAGGACAACCTTGGGACAAAAACTCTATGAGATGAAGTTAAAGCAAGTATATACCATTTAAGACTGTTTGTCAAACTTTATTTTAACAGCCTATTTTGAAAGATCCAATACCTCGTCAATGCGAATTTGGTGGACGAACTCAGGCACGTGGGAAACAAGGATCATCGCGCCCTCGTATTGGTCGAGCGCTTTTGCGATGACTGGCAAATGGCGGAAGTTAATGTGGTTGGTGGGCTCGTCGAGAATGAGCAATCCTGGTTTTTCAAGCACGAGCTGAGCAAAGGCCACGAGCCCCTTCTGCCCTTCTGAGAGACTTCCAATCTTTGTATAAATAATATCTGAGGTTATTAAAAAGCTCGCTGCTGTGGCGCGCATACGCTCTTCATCTAGCTTACCATCTACTGCCTGTGCTGCACGAGCGAGCGACTGATATACGGTGTCGTTGAAGTCCAGGGTAGAAAAGTCCTGACGATAATATCCCACACGTACATCAGGAGCGATTTTTGTGCCAGCCGCTTTTCCTGTAGCAATTGCCTCGAGAAGTGTAGACTTACCAATACCATTCGGCCCCGCAAGAAGAAGATGAAACTTTTTCTTGAGTGAAAGCTTTGCTTCTCGCTCGACTGGTTTATGGTTTTTCAAAACCGTAAATGATGTAATTTTTAAAAGCTCGCCTGTGATCTCTGGCTGTGATGGAATAGTAAACGCTCGAATTGTTTTATCTTCTTTACGAATGTCCACCTTAGCCTCCTCCATTTCCTCTGCTTTTTCACGCATACGCTTCGCTACCATACGCATCTGGCCTCCTTTCATAGCGAAGAAGTTTGCTTTGTCTTTGTTGGCCTGTATCTCCTTTGCGAGCTGAGCATTTTTCATGTTCTCTTTTTCAATCTGAGCTGTGATTTGCTTTACCACTGCAAAATAGTCGCCGACATAGTTTTCGAGTTTACGTGTGTAAATATTTAAATAGAGCACACCCTCAGTAAACGAGTTCAAAAATTCTGCATCGTGAGAGATGACGATAACTGTCTTTTTGTATTCCTTTAGAAAATCAGTGAGGTGCGAAATGCCTGCTTTGTCGAGGTTGTTGGTCGGCTCGTCGAGAAGCAGTACATCGGGGTCCTGAATGAGTGCTGAGGCAAGAAGGAGGCGTGCCTGCTGTCCACCAGAAAAAGACTTGATGATACGCTCGTGCATTTTCTCGTGACCTTTCAGGTGTACAACCTCAAGCACAGCATCTATCTTTGGATCAAGGTCGTAGATTTTCTTTGGAA
>Ga0105164_10001164_pt1 | contig 17074 bp, 24 predicted proteins | sample VDWuncwatermetaG_FD_89674 | JGI IMG/M metagenome (GOLD analysis project Ga0105164, IMG submission 89674) | Wastewater microbial communities from Netherlands to study Microbial Dark Matter (Phase II) - VDW unchlorinated drinking water | ecosystem: Environmental > Aquatic > Freshwater > Drinking...
ACCGAGACGTACTCCCCCATGGCCATCGAGAGCGCGCCTGCGACGAGCCCTGCCACGCCGGCAGTGAAAATAAAGCCGGCGGAATTCGACGCCGCCGCGACGCCGACAACGATCGAAGCGACCGAGACGATGCCGTCGTTGGCGCCGAGGACCGCGGCGCGCAGCCAATTCAGCCGCGCGCCCGCCGCCGGCGGATGGGGTTCATGGTGCAGGAGCATGCGGGCATCATACTACGAGCCGCGCAGCCCGGCGACATTATGATGCACACGTGCACTTCGCTTCAGCTTGGCCGCACGCGGCGCATTTCGGCATGCAGTGCGCTCCGCCGCACTTGTGGCTTTCCACATGCGCTTCCGACTCTTCACCGCACACATCGCACTTGTACCCCTCTGTCGGGCCCCCGCACTTTTTGCAATTCATATGGTTATACCTATATTGACTTTTAATATTCGACCTTGGATCGCACCATGAGGAATCGCACCGGCAAGCTTATGGCTCGCGTTCTCCACCGTAGCGCAGGAGAATGAGCGTTGCAAGCACCACTGCAAAAACAATCGAAGCGATGCGGAGCGCGAACGGCAGAGCGCCGGTATAGGCGAAGAAGAACCCGAACGGCGCGACGCCAAGGGCGGTCGCGAGCACCCCCACGACATTGAACTTACGAGTCCGAGCGCGTAGCTGATGATATCGACCGAGACGAGCATGCGAAGCACGATCACGCTCAAGAAAATATTGCTCTTGGGTATGCGCCGCTCCACGATCCGCACCCGTTCAAGGCCGGCGAGCCGCTCCACCACCGGCCTGCCGAATCGCCGCGCGATGCCGAATGCAGCCGCCGCACCGAGCGTCCATCCCGTGATCGACATGAGCGCCGTGGGCAGCGGGCCGAATACAGCGGAGCCGATGGGAATGAGGAACGCGATATCGAGCGGGATGACAAAAATCACGAACACGGCGGTGAGTGCGATGAATCCGACAACGCCGAGCGCGCCGCCGTCCCCGACGATGGGTGCCAGCTCGCTGTGATAACGCTGCGCAGCATACGAAACGATCAAGAACACGAGCGCAAGCGCGGCGAGAGACGCGATTTGTTTGTATAGAGGATTTGATTTCATCGTATACTAGTTCCATGGACCACGTGCACGATCCAAACGCTCCTCTCGATTATACCTATATTACCAGCGGCATTTATGTGGGCACCAATCAGTGCTGCGGCGTCGGGCTCTCCGAGGTGCTCAAACGGGAAGGTATCGTCGCTGATATGTCGCTTGAAGAGGTGAAGATCGATCAGCCGTTCGGCGTCGAAATGTACGTGTGGCTTCCAACGCCAGACCATACGCCGCCGACGCAGGATCAGCTTTCATTCGGAGCGGCGGCGTTGGAAAAATTGGTCGCGCAGAAAAAGAAAGTATACCTGCATTGCAAGAACGGGCACGGCAGAGCGAGCACCATGCTTGCCGCATACCTCATCAACAAAGGCAGTGATCCCGAGGCGGCGTTTGCTATCGTTAAGCAACGCCGGCTTGCCGCGCACCTGCAGGATTCTCAAAAAGAAGCCCTGCGAACATATTGGCGCAGTCGTCTATAACACGTCAATGGATCAATAGCACTTTCGCGAGCGTCGAAGCCGCGACGAAATACAAGAGGACGCTCACGAACATTCTGAAGCGTTTTCTGTCCACGCGCTCCGCGACAAGCTGTCCAACCTTCGCACCGGCGATCGCTCCGAGTATAGAGTACGCAATCAGCATTGTGTAGGGCGCTATCGTCCCGAAGCCGCCGGAGCGCGTGATAAAGAACACTTGCACGGCTGTTGCAAGCACGGCGCAGACCGCTACTACCAAGACTGAAGTGCCCGCAACGACGGCGGGTTCGCGCCGGAAACGCACGAGGAGGTTGTACTCATTCGCCTCACCGAGGCCGCTTGAGATAAACCCCAAGAGTAAGCCGCCGAGCGCCGCGATGGATGCTCCCATTGCATCGAACTTCTTAGGCCGTTCGCCTATGACGATATCTTTGGCGAGCAATATTTGCGTTGCAAAAATCATCAATGCGAGAATAAGAATGTATTCGACTACCGTCGGTTTAATAGTGCGATTGAGCACTGCTCCGAGAACGACGAATAAAGCCGCCGACGCTATCAGCTTGCCGGCCATCGGGTAGTCGATCTTCTTTGCCCGAGAATAGTTGTAGACGCCCGCTGAGAATCCGAATATCTCGACGAATATGCCGATCGCTACCGCGCTCGAGACCGGTACATGCAAGACAAGCAGGACGAAGGGCACGAAAAACGTCGCGCCGCCGATGCCTGCCGTCATCGCGACGGCTGCGATCATGAGGCACGCGAAGAACATGTACCAGTAGGCGAAAAGCATATGCTGTTATCTCTCGATCGACTTTTGCACGAGCGAGATCAACTCGGCAACATTCCGTGCGCTGTTAATTGCTTCGCGGGAGATCAGTACGCGCAGACTGTCGCCCTCTTCTGCGAAAACCGCGGGAAGAAAGACGTTTTTCTGTTCCGGATACTGCGAATGAAATTCATCGCGATGGAGAAACAGCACCTGATACGGCAGTGACTTTGTGAATTTACTCCACTGCGCATCCATTGCGAACAGCGGATACGTTATCGCGCACAAATTGCACTCTTGCGCGCGCGGCACGGCGACTTTTTTCACCGTATCGCGCAGTTTCGCGCCGAACGATCTGTCGGCGTTGTAGACAAAAACCAATTTCATTTGTTATTGAGTGACTTCAACGCCCTGCCAGAATGCGAATCTGCCTTTGATGTTGGCGGCTTCGGGCGTCGGGTTGGGGTACACCCACGCGCCATTTTTGGATGTTTTTCCGTCGGCCGTTACATCGTAGTAATCGCACACGCCTTTCCAATGACAGGTATAGGTGCCGCCATTTTTTGTCAGATACTGCATCTTCACGGACTCCGGCGGAAAATAATGATTGTTTTCTACCACCACCGTGTCATCGCTCTCGGCAATACTGTGATCGTTCCAAACAGCTTTCATACTTGTACGTAATGTATTAATTGTTAATGATCGACCGCCGGCGCGGGCATCGCGTGCAGCATGCAGAGCTCGCCGTGCACCTTGTGGTCGTTGTATGCGGACGTGGCCGCGACGGCGCCGAGCGCCGCGGCAGTAATATCCTGCTTGAAAGAGCCGAAGTGGTTGACCGCATCCCCCGCGGCAAAGATGCCGTCGACGTTCGTCTTCATCATGGTGTCGGTTTTGATGTAGCCGCGCTCGTCGAGTTCGACGCCTAAGCGTTTCGGGAGCTCGACATTCGGCACTGCTCCGACCTCGACAAAAAGACCGTCTGCCGCGAGGTCCGTCGAGCCGTTATGCGGCTTTGCAAGGACAAGTTTTTCAAGTTTGTCTGCGCCGACGATTTCTTTTACCTCGTTTTCGAGGAGCACTTCAATTTTGCCGCCGAGTTTCCGAAAGCGCTCCAGATTGATCACCTCCGCCGTTATTTCTTTGCCGCGCACGATGAGGTATATCTTCTGTACGTACTCCGCCGCGAGATTCGCACCCTCTATAGAGGCATCGCCGCCGCCGACGAGCGCAATGGTCTTTCCGGAATATACGGGCCCGTCGCACGTGACGCAGTAGTGCACGCCGCGGCCGCGCAGATTGTCTTCGTTCGGCAGTCCGAGCTTGCGACGCTCGGCGCCGGTGGTGAAGATGAGCGTATTGCCGCGATATGCGGCGTCGTCCGTAGCGACCGTAAAGCAGTGTTCCGCTTCGTCGCGGCGCACTTCCTTCACGCGCGCGGGCTTGATCTCGACGCCAAGCGATTGCGCCTGTTCGTGGATAATTTTCTCCAAATCATAGCCGTCGATCGCTTTGACGCCGGGATAATTCTCAATGACGCCGGCGCTCGCCGTCTCGCCGCCGAATTCCGCGCCGATGACGAGCGTCTTCATGCGGTAGCGGCCCGCATAGAGTCCCGCGGATAGCCCTGCCGTGCCCGAGCCGATGATGATGAGGTCGTAATGTGCTTTGTTCATATTTTTAAGTTTGGCAATTCATGGTCTTAAACGCAACAGCTTAGTTTGCTAATGTCTTTGGTGAACGACAGCGCAACGATTTTTATCGCCTCGCTCAACGTCGGGAACATCGGCAGAGAGTTCACCGCATCATCTATCGTATTCTTGTTCTTGATGAGCACCATCGCCTCGGCTATCAGCTCTCCGGCATGTGGCGCAAGAATGTGAACACCAAGGATTTGCTTTGTCTGCGGATGTATCGCCATTTTTATAAGTCCTTCGGTGCGTCGCATGATAATGGCTTTTGGAATATCCTCGAATGAAACGGTGCGGCAGGCGCACACGCCCATTGCTCTCATCTGCGCGTCTTCGGTGTATCCCACTGCGGCGAGCTGCGGGTCGGTGAAGATCGTATACGGGACGGTGTTGTAATCAATGGAAAGCTTCGCGCTTTTGAGGGCGTTCTCGGCGGCGAGCGTTCCTTCACGCCCTGCGGTCGGCTCAAGCCGGAGGGGGCCGTTGGTGACATCGCCGACGGCAAAGATGCGCGGATTGGAGGTTTGGAAATACTGATTTACGACAACCGCCTGCCGTGTATCGATCTCAACGCCGACCGTATCCAGGCCGAGCCCTCGCGTGTTGGGCGTCTTGCCGGCGGCAAGCAATATCTCGTTGCCCGACACTTTCTCCGGCTTGCCGTTGATGAGATACGAAACGGTTTTCTTGTCTCCGTTCTTCCCGGCGCTCTGAATTTCGACGTTGGTTTTGATCGTGATGCCTTCTTTTTCCAATATTTCCGAGAGGCGTGTCGTGAGTTCCGGCTCTGCGGGAGGGAAAATGGAAGGCCCGCGCTGCAATACCGCCACCTTCGTGCCGAAGCGCGAGAACATCTGCGCGAACTCCAAGCCCAGAGGGCCGGCGCCGATGACGATCAGTTCTTTCGGTTGCTTCTGCAGGCGCAGGGCTTCTATGTGAGTGATGAAACCGGCCTCGCGGATTCCTTCAATTGGCGGCACCGTAGCGGTGGAGCCTGCCGCGATAATGAATTTCTCTGCGCTTAGTTTCTCCCCGTTGACTTCGACCTCGCTTTGAGAGACGAACTTGGCTTTTCCTTCAATAGCAGTTACGTGCTCTAAATTCTTGAGCACTTTCTCGTATTTTTCTTGACGCAGTTTCTCCACCAGCGCCAGTTCATTCTGAACGACTTTCTGAAAATCAAAACGCTTTACTTCAAGTTCAACTCCGGGAATGCCGTGATGCCTGGCGTGATACAGCACCTCTCCGGCATAGAGAAGCGTTTTTGACGGCACACAGCCGACATTGACGCAGGTGCCGCCGAGCGGGAGGCCGCTGTTGACGAGCGCGGTCTTCGCGCCAAGCTCGTTGGCGCGGATCGCGGAGGCAAACGCGCCCGCTCCGCCGCCGATGATGATGAGATCGTATATCGTTTTCATGGCTCCGATGTTTTTTCCGTAATCTCACATTCTTTGCAGCGCCGCCTGTATTTGAGATACACGAGAAGCAATACAATCCCAAGGACAATGAGCGCCGGGAGCAGCAGGCGGTCAAGATAGGCAATCCAGACGCCAAGGCCGAGCGCGGCAAGGCTCAAGACCAATACGGGCGTAAAGCAGCACAGAGCGACGAGCGCAACTCCCGCTATCGACGCATAGAGTCCTTTTTTTGAAGGCCGGTCGTTCATACGGCGCGCAAGCTTTTCCTCAATAAAGCGACAAAGGTGTTCTTTGCAAGCGCATAAAACACCTGCTTCCGGCTTCTTCGGGAAGACACCATTTCCAATGATTTAAGGCGCGTGAGCGCATGTGAAACGGCGGATATGGAAACCCCAAGCACGTCGGCGATCTCGCCGACCGAAAGCTCCTTATGGCGGCACAGGAGATAGCAGATCTTGAGACGCGTCGGGTCCCCGGCCATATTGAATTCCTCGGCGCACCGAAGGATCGCTTTCTTATCTGCGATCTCTCTTCTAATTTTCCGAATGTTTTTCATTTGCATATTTGTTCAAATGATATCATGATCGAATGAACGTTCTGTGGAGATTATGCACAACGCTTCAGTCACGGGTTCAGGTGCGCCCGAAGGAAGGCCAAAATATCGCTCCGTGCCTGCGCGCTCCTGAGCAGCAAGACGCCGTGGCCGAATCCGGGGTACGTTTTCTCTTCTTTCGGATCATGGGCAAGATTAAAAATAAAATCGGCATCGGATTTTTCGCGCTCGTCCGACGCGATAAGAATCGAGTGCGGATTAAATCCGGAAATGTCGGATCCCATGAGTACGCCGCGGGGGCCGGTGTTCGAGGGCGAGAGCGATACGGCGGCGAAAATACCGGGAATGCTGCCCGACGCGACGAATGCCACATTGGCGCCGACCGATGCGCCGATAATTCCGATGTGCGACGGCGGTGTTTTCTGCGATTCGAGGAATTGAACGGCTCCGGCAGTGTCTTTCGGGAAATCGTTGATAGACGCTGGGCCATTCTGGCTTTCGCCAAAACCTCGAATGTCATAGGCAAGCACGGTATAGCCATCGTTGAGCAAATCGGGGGCAAACGAATCAAAATCGTGCCGATTCGAGCCGTACTGGTGAACGAGAATAATCGCGGGCGAAGAAGGATCCGTTGACGTCCACAACGTTCCTTTTAATTGATAGCCGTCGGGTGCGGAAAATGCAACTTCTTGCGCACCGCGAGCGGTTGCCTCTGGTTGCAATTCGTGCGCCGAACGAGGCGCGCCCCATATCCCAGCCGCGATGCCGCCATATTCGACAACGCCGTACAGAAATACGACGTACCCAACGACGCCGGCGACAAGGACGAGGAGAATTGCGTTCATCACTTCAGTGCGGTGTTTTCTCGCGTCGGCGATCGTGCAGATCCCTTTTCTCCTGAAATACATCCACAGGCTCCCGCCCAAAAGCAGCAGGCCAGCCAGTCTGAAAACCCACCGGTAGCCGCCGTAGAGCGTGCCGGAAAGCGACGCGGCGAAACTCACACTGCTGAGCCCGAATAGTACGAGAATGAGCGGGCTTAGGCAGCACAGCGACGCCGCCACGATCGGCAGCCACGTGAGTTTGAGCATATCTTTGACGGTCATGGTATGTACGAACGTATCGTGGTGCTCTCCGTATGGCCGCCGAACATGATGCGCATCGTCTGAATCAGTTTGCCGGCGTAGCCCGGATGCTTTTGGCTCTCGACGCGCGCGTCGAGCGCGTGCGCGATATTCGCCGCTTCGACGCCGAGTTCCTGCGCCGCATCGATCGTCCACTGCCCTTCGCCGGTGGCGCCTGGAGTGCCGCTCACGCCGGCGAGATCTTCCCCGTATTTCTCAAATCCTTGATGGAGCCAGCCGACAAGGCGGCTCGTGACGACGCTCTGGCGCTGGTAGATGCCGGCGACGTCGAGGAGCTTCAGCGCAAAGGCGGAATGCCGCATGATGGTGAACCCTTCGGCGATCGATTCCATCATGCCGTACTCGATGCCGTTGTGCACCATTTTGACGAAATGCCCAGCGCCGCTCGTGCCCATGTATCGGTATCCGTCCGGCACGGTCATGTCGCCGAACAATCGCTCGGCTTTCTCGAACACGTCGCGCTGCCCGCCGACCATGACGCACGCGCCGTGGCGCGCGCCCTCCGGCCCGCCGGAGATTCCCGCATCGAGCACATGGATTCCTTTTTGGGCGAGTTCGGCTGCGCGGCGCATGGATTCTTTGTACGGCGAATTGCCGCCGTCAATGACGGTGTCACCTTTTTCGAGAAACGGAATCAATTGTGCGAGCACGTCGTCGACCGCCGTGTGCGGCACCATCACAAGGATTACGCGCGGCGCGATCAGCGACCGCGCCATGTCGGCAGGCGAATACGCGCCGACGATCCCTTCTGCCTCGAGCGCGCGCGTCTTTTCCGGCGAATGATTGAAGCCGACGACGCGCCAGCCCCTCTCATGCAGCCGTCGCGCGACGTTCGCTCCCATTTTCCCCAAGCCGATGATACCGACTTCGGCGCGCACGGACGCATGGACATCCGTTTGTGTCGTGAGCAGCGCCGGGAACGGCCGCGTATCGGGCGCGTATGCCGCGAGCGGCACTGCGCCGCGCCGCCACGCATCGACGACCGGATCCGTAAACTGCCACATCGCGTCGATCTCCCGCGGGCCGACGAAGAGGGTCTGATCGCCCGCGATCGCGGCGTGGAGCACCTTTGAGTATTCTTCGACGTACTGTTGTTTTGCCGTCCTCTCGTATAAAAAGAACGAGAGCGAACGCTCCTCGAGCACGCGTCCGAAACCGGGCTTCTTCGTCCAGAAGCGGATGATGATCTCATCGTTGGGTTCCAATCGGAATGTGATGGTGTTGGGCCCGTGCGCGCCTGTCTCGCACAGCAGGCACGCGGTAGGATGCTTGAGCGTCACAGTGATTTCTTTCACCGCTTTCCCCGTGCGCTTGCCCGCTTCCATGAAAATGGGGACGCCGCGCCACTTCGGATGTACGAGGCCGGTTTTGAGGGCGAAGTACGTCTCCGCCGCAGAATCAGGCGCCACGTCTTTGATGCGGCGATATCCGTCATATTGCGCGCGATACGTATCGGTACGCAATGCGCCTTCCGTCCACGGAGCCAGCGCTTCCAGAATGCCTGCTCGATGATCTCGCATCGAGTCGGCATCGAGCGCCGCCGGATACTCCATGGTGATCGCGGCGAGCATGGCGAGCAGATGATTTTGTCCGACGTCGCGCAAAGCCCCCACCGCATCATAAAACGCGCCGCGCTCTTCGACGCCGATCGATTCGAGCAGGCGGATGTCGATGCGATCGACCGTGGTGTTGTCCCACGTGTGCTCGAAGAGATTGTTCGAGAAGCGGAAGTACTCGATGCCCTGGATAATTTCCTTGAACAGGTAGTGGTCGATGCGGTATATCTGTTCCTCTTTGAAGCAGGATGAGAGAAGCGACTGGAGCGCGTGCGCGCTCGCCGCATCCGCTCCAAACGGTTTCTCAATGAGCACGCGGCTCCAGCCGAGCTCGCCGCCGCACGGGAGATTGAGCTTCGCCGCGGCGAGGTTCTGGAAAATAGGCGGGTAGGATGACGACGGAACCGCGAAGTAGAAGAGCTTGTTGGCGCATACGCCCCACGATGATTCGGTAGTGTGGATTTTTTCCGCAAGCGCGCTGAAACGCGCACGCTCCTCGAACGCGCCGCGGTGATAGGTGAACAGCTCCGCAAAGCGCCGCATGTCGGCGCCCGCTTCGCCGGCGCCGCCGTGCCCGATCGCCTCGCGCACACGATCGCGGAACACGTCGTCCGACAGTTCCTGCCGCCCGAAGCCGATCACCGAGAGCCGCGCCGGCAAACGCCGGTGACGGAAGAGATGAGAGAGCGAGGGGAATATCTTGCGCCGCGCCAGATCACCCGTCGCGCCGAAGACGACGATGATCGCGGGGATTTCTTGCGCGGCAGTGTCATCCATGGGCGGGAGGCATGATGAGTTGGACAATTAGAGAATAAGAAAACATTCCGGGTCTGTACACGCGGTGTGCTCGTGGCGATTCTTCCGCAGGACGCGCTCGTAATCGTCGAGCGCGGCGATCGCCTCTTCGGGCGTCTCGACGATCGTAATGATGGAGCATTCCTCCGGACGGATAAGCATGTGCTCGCGGAAGTCGGCGATGAGGTGGCGCCAGAAGCCGCCGTAGAGGATGACGGGCTTGTGATGGCCGAAGTAGAGGCGCGCCACTCCCCACGCCATACCGAATTCGGAAATGGTGCCGGTGCCGCCGTTGAACACAATGGAGGCGTCAGAGAGTTCCAGAAGCTTTTTCGTACGCAGGATGTAATTCGCCTCCTCGAACGCCTCGTCCGTGCGATTCTCCGGGAACGCGCCCTCGAAATTCGACGCGTGCTGCGGGCGGTAGTATACGGCGGTCGTCTTTCCGCCTGCCGCCTTCGCGCCGCTCGTCGCGGCGAACATGACGCCTGGGCCGCCTCCATTCACCACGCGCCGTCCGCTGCGCGCTATCGCCTGGGCCGCCGCATACGCCCCGTCAACGTGCGGATCCCCCTGTGTTCCGCACGCACAACCGAAGAATGAGACTGATCTTATTTCCATACTCATTGCGCGGCAGTCCAGACGATACCGTCCTTTTGGTGATACACCGCCCACGCAAACCACATCGCCGTGTAGCCGGGCAGCGGCGCTCCGCCTTCCGGCTTCGCTTCGATAATTCCGTTTGAAAGTGCCGCAACGAGTGGTTTTCCGCCTACATCAACCTTCGCGATCACGCCCGGCTTGAGATCGCGCACCTTAAATGCGACCGAATGCTTGTTGAAATTGACGATATACATGATCTCTTTGGCGGGAAGGCGTGTATCGGCAACCGCTATCGGGAAATATAATTGGCTGGTGCTGTTGTAGTTCCCATACGGATAGAAAGAATAATCCCGTCGGTATCCGGTATCGGTGCTCAAAACTTGTGCCTGCGGATATTGCGCGCGAACTGTCTTGAACGAAACGACCTGCGACGGATAGAGCGCGAGTTTTTTCCCCGTGAGATCGCCGACGACCGCTTCCCCTTCGACCTGCGACCATAAACTCTCGGTCGTCTTGTCGTACATCAAGAGATTGGAGTTGTAGAGCTTGCCGGAGACGCCAAACTGCTCGGGTTTTCCATTGACGGCCGGATCGTACACGATCGCCGAGCCGCAGAGCGGACAGAAGGTAATGACGAGCGGCTTGCCGCCGACCACGTCATTGACGACCTCATGCCAGACGAGAATATTGTACGGGTAGAATCGGGTATCGCTGCCGACATTGACGAGAATGCCCTCAACCGTGTCGGTAATATTCGGATCCGCGCTTGTGATGGAAGTAAATTTTGGATTCGTGAGCGCGGGAATGCCGTCTTTCCCGGGGCCGCCGTCGAGCACCTGGTCGAGCGGAATACTGTGCTCCGCCGTATTCGTCGAAAGTCCGGCGCTTCGATACCCGAGAGTGCGGCCTGCCTGCCGTGCCTGCGCACGCAGGACAGGCAGGCTCTCCGGGGTCGAGGAGGGTGCCGCACTCTGGGATACCGAAGTATTCTCCGGCACTATGCCGCTCTGCCGCGAAAGCAGTGCGATCGCGATGGCGGCTATGATCAAAACACCGATGCCGAGCGAGGATCTCATACGTTCGGATGTTCGTGCGCTTTCTGCGCGCCGGGATCGATCGCATGTTCGATGATGTCGAGATTACAGCTGTGGTGCGTCTCGCACCAGCGCTTGCACGACTGCGCGAGTTCTTGTGTCGGATACTGCAATCCGCAGACCGGGCAGATGTATGTCTGTTGGCCGCTGGCTCCCATAGTTATGAATTGATGAGCGACAGGAAATCCTGTTCGCTGATATCGCCGGGGATCGTCTTTACGATATTTCCATTCTTGTCAATGAGCACGTGGTAATTGGTGCCCGGCACGCCGTAGGTTTGCGCGGTTGTCCCCTGCGGATCGAGCGCTATCGGATACGTCATGCCGCGATCCGATACGGTGCGGGCAACGACCGACGGATCTTCCTGCAGATCAACGCCGATGACTTCAACCTTGTCTTTGTATTTTTCATACCATGCTTCTTGGTGCGGGATATCGCGCGCGCAATTCGGGCACCACGTCGCCCAGAAATCGAGGATGACCGGCTTTTTGCCTTTGTAGTCGGCAAGCGCAATGGTGCCGCCGCCGAGTTTTTGAAGAGAAAAATCCGGCGCCGGAGTGGCCGCCGGCGCCGCCCCCGCACTTGGTTGACTGTTTGGCGCTTCCGTCGAACGCGTGAGCGCGAACGCGCCTATTCCCAGAACTGCAGCTACGCCGATGCCGATAATAATTTTATTCATGGTGATTAGAAATAATTGACTAATGAATCGTAATGGAGAAACGAAAATAACCGATACATGAACGCGATGACCGTACCCATCGAATTCGTGAGCAGGAAGAACCCAAGCACGACAAGCAGGATCCCGCTTACCATAGAGACTGCGTTGAGATACGGCGTGATGCGTTGAATCGCTTTTTCCGCCGTGCCGAGCGCCGCGGCGGCGAGAAGGAACGGGATCGAGAGCCCGAACGCGAATACGCCGAGAAGGAGTGCGCCGCTCCCGGCCGTCCCCTCGGTCCCCGCAAGCACCAAGATGGAACCGAGAATGGGACCGATGCAGGGCGTCCATCCGGTGCCGAACGCGGCTCCCAACCCGAATGCATTCAGATAACTGCCGCGGGCAAACGGTGTTTTGACGTTCATTCTGTATTCCCTGGAAAGGAGCGGCAGGTTGAATACCCCGAGCATGAAGAGTCCAAAGAGGATGACGAACGCGCCGCCGATCCGCGTGAGCCAGAGACGATATCCGGGAATGAGGTGGCCGAGGTATCCCGCAAAAACGCCGAACAGAATGAAGATAACGCTGAAGCCGAGCACGAACGCGAGGCCGTTGAAGAATATCCGGTATCGCAATCGCGCGGAACCGCCGAGCGCCTCCTGCGCCGACGCTCCGCTGATGAATCCCAAATACGCGGGCACCATCGGGAGCGTGCACGGCGCAAGAAAAGTCAGGAGGCCGGCGGCAAAGGCGGGAACAATGAGTGCGGTCGTTTCCATGCTATTTCACGTGGACGTCAAGCCATTTTTGCAGTGCTTCCTTATTGAAGCCGACCATGACTTCGTCCCCGAGGAGGATGACCGGCACGCCCATTTGGTGCGATTTCTCGACCATCTCCTGCCGGGCCGCCAGGTCGGCCGCCACGTTCTTGTCTTCGTACTCCACATTGTGCTCCTTGAAGAACTCTTTCGCCTGCTTGCAGTACGGGCAGGTCGGCGTCGAGTAGATGGTGACTTTTTGCGATTGCATATTTTATTTATTTAATGTATTAGAGCATGTTTGAAAACCCCGCGCCGCGGAACATTCCCGCGGCGAAGACTTTGTTCGACCCGCCAGTTGGCGGGGAGCGCCGCAGGCGCGGGATGTTTTGCGGCGCGTGAATGCGGGTTTTCAAACATGCTCTAGCTGATAAATTAATAATTTATCCGTGCTCTTCAGCCGCAGATGGCCTTTTCGAGATGATTTACGAACTCGTTCCTGACGAGTTTGTAGCAGATATTTACTCCCATGCGCTCTGAGGTGAGGAGCCCGACGTCTTTCATCATGCGAAGGTGGTGAGACGTTGTGTTTACGCTGATACCCAAACTTTCGGCAATGTCAGACACGCACGCCTCGCCATACTCGAAGAGGAAGCACAGAACACGGATGCGAGTCTCGTCGCCCGCGATCGCAAGCAGACGTGCCCGCTTCGTCAACTCGGTATCGATGGGGAATTTCCGATATCCCTGCGGTCTATGCTCGAGACCCAAGCTCTGCAATATGTTCATTACTCCTATATTACTAGTAATGTTGTAATGGTAGACACGGGCAGGTGAAGAGTCAAGGAAGCCGCTGTGGATTTCGTCCGAGAACAGGGTTTCTTACCCTTTCGATCTTTGATGGCAATATCTCAAAGCGATAGCGGCCACGGGGTGGCGATAAAGAGGTACGCGAGCGAGGCGCCGAGGAGCGCGATATTTTTGCTGAACATCACCGTGTTGGTCATTTTCATGGTCGGGTCGGTGTCGCTCCAAAACGCGTGCATGGTGAAGCTAACCGGCACGATGAACACGACGAGCGCGAGGACTGCAAGCGGCACTTGGACGCCCAAGAGGATCCCGAGACCGCCGAGAATGATGAGCGCGCCGGAGCCATATACCGCCGCCTGCGGCAGCGGCACGCCTTTGGAAGCCGTGTAGGGCACCATCATCTTCCCCTGCCGGAAGTGCGCGATCCCGCTCCAGATCCAAAATCCTCCGAATAAAACCCTGCTCAAGAGAAATACGTATTCCATATGTATGGTGCCTAGCTTATAGGGACGCAGTATAGACCTCTAATGTGAAGTCAACAATGAATATCCTTTTTAGTGTTTGAATTTTATGGAACAGCCGATCGACGGGTCAAACCACGGTTCTATCGGCTTGCCTGCAATCAGCTTTCGCATGTTCTCGCGCATGGTGCGTTCCTTCACCGGTTCCTGCGGCTCCAGAGCATCGGTGATCCTGCCGTGGAAAACGAGCTTCGCGTCCCGATCGAACAAGAACGGATCTGGCGTGCAGGTGGCGCCGTACGCCTTGGCGACGGCGCCGTCTTCGTCTAAAAGATACGGGAATGCGATGCCGCGCTCTTCGGCAAACACTTCCATGTTCTCCAACCCCTCGCCCGGATAGCCTGGGTCGCTCGAATTGATGCCGACGAACGCGATCCTCTCGCCGAACTCTTCGTGGAGTTGCACTACTTCCCCGATCCGCGCTTTCACGTACGGACAGTGATTGCACATGAAGAGGACGAAGAGGCCTTCTGCGCCGGCAAGATCGCGGCTCGAAACGATGCGGCCATCAATGCCGGGCAGATCGAACGCCGGAGCCGTGTCCCCTTTTTGCAGGTGCACGCGCGACTCTGTCTTCGCCATCGCTCCATCATCCCATAAATCTGCATTTTAGGAAATGGACCCAAAACACGTAAAACGGTACCCGGTACCGTTTTCCTAATGTACGAGAGATTACCAGCGGAATGCCACATGTACTGGACCAATACAACTACTTGACAAATAAACGTGGCATGATATCTTTACCCAATCAAACCGGGGCCTGATCCAGAGAAGTACGGATCGAGCTTCAACTCCAGTCTCCTGTCTTGATGCATTACAAAACAGATTATTTTCCATTGCCATGCAAGAAGGAACTATCGCCCGTCTCACCGATAAAGGTTTCGGGTTCATCAAAGTCGAAGGTCGCGAAAAAGATCTCTTTTTCCACTCCAACGAGCTCCTGAACGTACAGTTCGACGAGCTCCGCGAAGGCGACAAGGTCAGCTTTGAAGTTGGCGAAAGTCCGAAGGGACCGAACGCCGTCAAAGTCAGCCGCGTCTAATCCGAGGTTTGAACAAAAGCGCCCCATCCGGGGCGCTTTTGTTTTTGTTATGTCGAAGGCAGTCTTTGCAAAAGGATGTCTATCCCCTTTCTTACTTCTGTGGTAGTTTCCGGATCGCCAAGCATGTCTTGGATGGTCTCAACAAGTCTCGCATCGATGCGCGGCTCGAGATCAAAAAGATACGTGGGGAACTCCGCGAACCGTTCGAAATATTCCGTGAAGCACCTCTTACGCACCGATGAGTCCTTGTGTGTCGCGGCAAGTTTCATCTTCTCGAAATCAAATTTCTCTTGCTTCGGTTTCTTTTCATTCGATCGGGAAGAAGCACCTCTCATTTCTCAAGTATACCTTATCGATGGCCGAGTGTTTGGTGCGCCCTATGAGGGTGTATATGAGTACCTGTTTCATTTTATGATTTTATCCTTCCGTGTTCTCCGCAAGAGATTATGGTACCTGGTACCTTTTCTCCAGCTGATGAAAGGGGGCTGAGGCCGAGCCGCCCGGCCAAACAAAACTGGGCGGCATTTTCTTCATCCTATGATCAAAAGAGATCGCCGCACCACTTTCCAGTAGCGCGGCGTCCGCAGTTTCGGTAACGAGCATGTATTTATATGCTGGAACGGTATATCGATCACGCTCCCAAGCGCGTCAGCGTGCGGCTGCGACGGTCGAGCGGAAAGTCCCGTTGCGCCGTGACCAGCTTGGGAAAGCGCCTCACATCGATTGGCAGCTTGTGATTCGACTCGATCGTCGAGATTTCGGAGCCGGTCAACTCCAGGCCGAAGATCGTAATCGAATGGCCATTTTTGGCCTCATGCAGCACGCCGAAGCGATCCGGATCAACTGCGAGATTCAGCACTGCTCGCGTGTGCGATCGCGCCAAGTCGCGAGGCAGCGTGTACACGCTTCCCGAGGTCTGTAGAAATCCCCAGCAATTGATCGAGCGCCACCTGGCGCACAGTGCCAGATTGTCCTCGCAGGTCAGGACGACGGCGATTTCGATCATGCTTGCTTCGCGGTCACGATTACGGTTCCGCATATTTCCCTCCCTATGAAGCGGCCACCCGCTTCCGTATACATAGAAGCGCATAGTGGCGCTTGTGGCAATGGGGCATAGTGAATAAGAAACCAACACCTATCCCCTCACCAGATTAATGGTACCTGGTACCTTTGCCCTCAGCACGCACACTCACTCCCAAACTATTTTTCCAGAATTTTTCGTATGCGATCTTTATCATGTTCCTCAAGCTTTTTCATAACGTTGTCGACCGCGAACACGGGTTCTTGATCGTAATTTCTGTAATCGTTAGCAGCAAAATCTAACTTTCGATAAAAAAGGTCAATTGTATCTTTGACAATTCGAAGCGAGGTTTTGATCTGAGGTCCTGTTATGTGTACCTGTGTCGGCGTCAGGTCTGCATGAACTAGAATTTGATCTCTGTATGTTTTAAGGTTTACAATTATTTGTTTGTTCCTCACCAGGCGCTGACGAATTTTTCGTATGTCGTCGCGCGCAAATGGTTCGTAATGCTCGAATAGCTCTGGCATAAAGTGTCGATTTGAGTGATACTCCAGAAATTTCTCCTTGGAAAATGAAGCAAGATGTTGGTCAATTAAATCCAGCAACAACTCAATTGTTAAAGATCGTTTTCTAGGATTTGGATCAAAGAATTTTGCCAACTCTATAAAGAAATAACATCGAGCCGCTTCCTGGAGAGGAGCAAAAAAGTAAACGTTTTGGGCAAAAATACGCGCGTTGTCTGTTGCTTTTCTTTTTCCTACAATGTTTGGGGCAGAACGCTTCTTAAATCTTTCAAAAATCCTAAAGGTAGCGAGTGTATGTAGGTACCTACCGCGCAATTTTTCTGTCCATTCCATCGCCTTAGCAAAGTTTTCTTGATGTGAAGACATAGTTCGTCATTCTTTTTCGGACACGCTGGGGAATCGGTGTCTGACATGCTCCGTAGAAAACATCTCAGTATCTCAACAGGAGCACATTGAAGGTAAATAATCGGAGCATGATCTCACGCATCTGCGACCAATAGGATCGTGCGCGCAGGAAGGAGCCCAGACGTTTCT
>Ga0105164_10001165_pt1 | contig 17071 bp, 16 predicted proteins | sample VDWuncwatermetaG_FD_89674 | JGI IMG/M metagenome (GOLD analysis project Ga0105164, IMG submission 89674) | Wastewater microbial communities from Netherlands to study Microbial Dark Matter (Phase II) - VDW unchlorinated drinking water | ecosystem: Environmental > Aquatic > Freshwater > Drinking...
AAAAACAAATATTGAAACACTGTCAACTCAAATAGATAGTATAGTTAAAAGACACAATGAAGACGCTGAAAAAATTGAAAAACTTAATGACTTAATAAATTCTAACCAAAAACTAGCTACTGCTGTAGATAAGCAGCAAGAATTTAATGACTTACAAAAAAACATAAATTTACTCGCAACTAACTTTAATAATGGAAATTTTAATACTTATGATGAGATTGAAACACTAGTAAACGCTTATACAAACCAAATAAATGACTTAAAATCCAAATGGTCTCAATTATTAATTGATATTCTTACTAGCGGAAACAATTTACTTGGTGAGGAATCAAAATCGCTTTGTCAAAACAAAGCCATTTGCAGTTTTAGCAAAATCTCCTTATCAAATGACATAAAAGATTTGGATAATATATGTAACGTTTTTAACTTGATTAGCAATAAATTTGAAGGAATTTTTAAAGATGAAAGTTTTAAATATGATTTGGCTGTCAAAAATATAACAGAACTTAATGATAAAATTAAAAAGGATAATGATAATGTTTTATCCAAAAATAAAGAAACAGAAAAGGAAAATAGTGAAATCAAAAATTTAAACATTCAACTGCAGATTCTCAATGACCTAACAAAAGAAATAAATAAACTAATTAAAAATAATCATATTAATATAGATTCTAGTAAGTGTACGGATTTTATTAACCACATTCAGTCTAATAAGACCGCAGAAATCATAAATTCTGCTATAATTGAGTGTACAAAAACCAAAAATGAAGTCAATAACGCTAAAGTTGAAAAGGAAAAGAGTTTTGTTTTTAAATTTAAAATATTATTTTTCTTTTTGACTAGTTTTAATTTTAATGAAATATCGAGGGTTGATGAAATACCGCTTAAAAATTTATTACCATTGAAAGAAGAATTAAAAATCAAAATTGAAGCTCCAATAAAACTAAAATTCAAAGATGATACTATAAATTTTCAATTAAAATATTGCAATATTAAAGAATTCATTGAAAAATTGTCTTTAGATAAATCACAGTCATCCGAAGCAGGCGAGATAAAGCAACAGGTTAATGCTAATTTTAAAGAACAAGAAGAACAATGCTGCTGGCTAGGAAATTGTAAGCCTTGTTGTAAGGGAGATGAATGTAAAAATGACGAAAAAAGTTATCCAGTGATATTTTTACATGGTCATTCATTTTCAAAATCAACCGCTCCAGAATATTCTTTAGCAGCTTTTGATAATATTCAATTGTACTTAATAGATGCAGGGTATCTAAGCAGAGGAATTGTTCGTCCTGAGGATGATAGCTCAACAATACCTAAAGGTTCTTGGGGTAAGGGTAGCCAACCATCTACCATAAAATTAACTTATTATTTGAATGTTTACGACAAAAACGGTAAAATGGTAAGTGAACCGTCAAAAGAAGTTTCAATTGAGGAGTTATGCTAAACGATTAAATTCACTCATAGAATTAGTTAAATTAAGCACAAACAGAGCTAAAGTGAGTATAGTTGCGCATTCTATGGGAGGATTGGTTGCTAGAGAGTACATTAAAGAATTTGGAGGAGATTCTATCAACAAATTAATTATGATTGGAACACCCAATCATGGAGTATACGGAAATATCGACTCTTTTTGTGGGGCAACAGGGGCTGCGGTAGAATGTAAGGAAATGAGCAGCACAAGTAATTTCATAGCATCTTTAAATGCTGCTTCAGATACTTCAAAAAATATAAAAATTTATACGATAACCGGTACAGGTTGTAACAGCATAAGTTTTGGAGATGGTGATGGAATAGTTAAAAGTTCAAGTGTTCCGTTAGATAATGGAAAGAATTATGAAATTAAACATAATAATAAAAATTCTTGTCAAAATCTTATTACTCAAGAAACGATGCATTCTGACTTACTAAATCCTAAGATATACCCAGAAGTTTTAGATTATGTTAAGAAAATTTTGCAGGAGTAAAGTCGATTCTAAAATGCCAAAATACAAACTCTATCACTTCAAATCTTTATCCTCAACTCAAGATAAAGCCAAAGAATTTGCTAAAAAAGGATTAAACAATATCGTGATTGTTGCAGGTGTGCAAACCAAAGGCAGAGGTCGTTTCAAAAGAAAATGGTATTCCAGTAAAGATGGTTTGTGGATGTCTATCTTGCTAAAACCTAAAAATGTCAGAAACTTACAATTTTTAACTTTTGCTGCTGCAATTGCAGTAGTCAAATCAATCAATACTGTGGCAAATTTAAAAACAAGCATAAAATGGCCTAATGATGTGCATTACAAAGGAAAAAAATTGGGAGGCATTCTAACAGAAGGAATTTTTGGAGAAAATAACTATGTTATTATTGGGATAGGACTTAATGTAAATCAAAATAATTTTCCAAAAGATATAAAAAATATAGCAACCTCATTGAAAATCATCAAGAAAAGAGCATTTAACATTCAAAAACTAATGAAAAACATTCAAAATATTTTTTTTAATTTTTATATTAATTATTATAATAAAAACAAATTAAACCAAATTATAAAAATCTGGAGGCAATATTGCGATACCATCAACAAAAATATCACTGTAACCACTAAAATAAAAAAAATTAAAGGAAAAGCGATTGGCGTTGATAAACATTGCAATTTACTGTTAAAACTAAAAAACAACAAAATAACCAAAGTTATAGAGGGCGATGTCCACGTAAGGTATTAACAAATTAAAATTATTTTTTAATTCCTATTCGATAAGCACAGCTCTGACTTTTTTCCCTATCCATTTTTTTGGAACATAAATTCTGGCGCTGTTACCTCCACGTTCAGCAATTTTCTCTACAACTTCATACCCTTCTAATTGCATTTTGATTGACTTTTTCATTGTAGTTACAATATAACTACACTAGTAAATAAAGATTTTGCTACTCTAGAATATAAATGACAAAATTTAGGAAAAATTAGCTATGCACATACAAAAGGACGCATTACTCATAGGATTAAGACAGAACTTGTTTGCCTATCTGAGATTAAAGGTTTTATGAAAATTATTAGAAAAACCCGTCCAAACCACAACCTTTATATTTCTAAACCTTCATTGATACTTTTTATGAAAGAGGGAGCTTACATTGGCGCAATAATAGCTTTGCTTGTTTACTTCATGTTTCCAATATATGACAACAATGGAGCACCTGCAACTATTATACCAACTGGAAATGTTATTTCTGATCCAGTTGCATTTAGCGGATATGTGAGTAACCTTCCATCTAGCATGCTCATATTCTTTGCTCTAGAAACCCTCGGAATATCTGTTGGAATAGCAAGCCAGATGATTTTAAGGCACGTATATAATTAAAACCAACAGAGTTTCTCAATAAATAGGCGAGGCTGAGTGATATGGCAGGAAAACGAAGCCGAGCACTATAATATGTGAGTGAAGCGAACGTATTTAATGTTTTATTTGAAGTTCTCCTTTAGTTTATGTTTTTGTTTTGTTTGCCTTTCACAATATAAAACTTTAAATATTAACTAAAAAATTAGCAGTTTATGGATGCAGAAAGCAGATTTCATTTAATAAAGAGAAACACGCAGGAAATTATAACAGAGCAGGAATTAAAACACTTATTGGAAGAAAAAAAACACCCAAAAGGATACATTGGTTTTGCGATAACCGGAAAAGTACACATTGGGTATTTCATACCTATGATTAAGGTAGGGGATTTCCTCAAAGCAGATTTCAAATTCACAATACTTCTGGCAGATATACATGCCCATCTTGACGACCAAAAAACTCCTTTTGAATTATTAGATGAAAGGGTAAAATACTATAAGGAGATAATATCGGCAATGATAGAAGCTTTGGGCATTGACACAAAGAATCTTGAATTCAAAAGAGGTAGCGATTTCGAATTAGAAAAGAATTACACACTCGATATGTATCGCTTGGCTGCGCTAAACACGTTTGAAAGAACGAAGAGAGCAGCTGCTGGAGTTGTAAGGTTTGGAGAAAATCCAAAATTAAGCGGTTTTATCTATCCTATATTGCAGACTCTTGATGAGCAGTATATGGATATGGATTTACAATATGGCGGAATAGACCAAAGAAAGATTTTAGCCTTTGCAAGAGAAAATCTGCCAAAACTTGGATACAATGCAAGAGTTGAGGTTATGACTCCAATGTTGCCCGGTCTCCAAGGCGCTAAAATGTCAGCTTCTGAAGAAAAGTCAAAAATAGATTTGCTAGACTCAGCTGATGTCTTAAAGAAGAAGGTAAGCAGTGCTCATTGCCCGATTGCAGTTGAAGACAATGGTGTGCTGGCATTTTTAAAATACGTAATCCTTGTAAATAAGATGGATAATAATGAGGAGCTAATAATAAAAAGAGCAGATAAATTCGGCGGAGATATTGCTTATGATAATTATGAAAAGCTGGAGAAGGATTTCCTCAGCAAAAAGCTGCATCCAATGGACATTAAGAATACAGTTTCTGATGAAATCAATAAGCTATTGGAGCCAATCAGGCAGAAAATGAAAGACAAGGATGACTTGATAGAAATGGCTTTTCCTAGAAACTAAGTGAGATCTTACTAAACAAACATAGCGGCAATTGAAGAAATTAATTCTTGCTGTTGCTTTGATAGTGTATTGACATGTTTTCTCGCAATTTTTTCAATCCTATTCATAATAAATTTTTGTTTAATGGATTTATTCATAGCTTTAAGATAACCAGAAATATCTTTTACATTATCCAATATTAACTTTCTGAATTGGTCAGGTCCATGCTTCCAGCCATTAATACCATCTCTATAACTCGTAGATGTAATACCATATTCAACAACCGCCAAAAAGATTCCCAAGCTATAACCTAAGTACTCTGCACATCTATCTTGATTTTTTTCTTTTTCAGCAGAAGCTAATAATATACCATTTAGTGATAGTGAAAAATTATACAAAATTTTATCGAAGAATGTCTTCTCAACAATTTTTTTTGTTCTATAAAATTCTTCAAGTTCAACAAAAATTTTTTTAACACTGTGATAATTTTTAACAAATGATCCAACAAATATTGGAGTTAATCTTTTTAATAATTCTAAACTCTTCTCTCTATCTGTAGTTTCAAATATCTGCATGAACGCAGCTTTAGCTGCACTTTTATCCTGATGTCCTTCAAGCATTTTACAAATTTTAATATTAGGAATACAACTATATATAAATTTATCTATCCCTTTTTATTTCTGCTTAATCACAACTAAAGTGTACTTATCATTCAAATATTTTCTAGTAACTCTTTTTATGTCTTTGACTGTTACATTTCTTATGTTTTCCAAATAATCTTCTGCAAGTTTTGCATCTTTTATTGTTTCCCAAAACGCAAGGTTGTCAGAATGATGAAAGTTATCTTCCATCTCCAGAGTATGGTTGCCTTCGATATATGTTTTGCCTTCCTCCATGTCTTTCTCGCTTATATCCATTAATCTCCTAAATTCGTGCAATATTATCGCTTTTGCCTTTTCTATATTCTTTTTGTCTAATCCCGCATAAACCGCAAAGATTCCGTAATCAGTTTCATTTTCGCTATTAACACCAACTTGGTATGCTAATCCTCTTTTATTTCTTATTTCATCAAAAATCCATCCTGACTGGCCGCGACCGAGAATTGCAGTTATAACATCAAACACATAGCTGTCTTTATGAATTCTTGGAACAGTTTTATATCCCAGCACCATATAAGAGTTCATGGTTATCTTTTCTTCAACGAATTTTTTTACATTTTTTTGCAAAGGCTCCTTCACATGTTTCCTCTTGATTGCTTTTCTCGGTTTTAGATTGCCAAAATAATGTTGCACCTTTTGTTTTATATTGGCAACATTACCAACAATAGATATAACCATATTGTTCGGTATATAATGGGAGTAATAATAATCCGATACATGTTTTCTGTCAAAATTTTTTACCGAATTAACAGTCCCATAAGTGGGATTTTTTGCAGGATGCTTTTCAAACAAAGTTTTCTGGAACAAAATCCATTGATGCAATCTAGGATCATCAGTTACCATATTTATTTCTTTCAGAATAACATGTTTTTCTTTATCGATATTTTTCTTAGTGAAAAGCGGATTGGCAATTATATCGGAAAGAATTTCCAAAGCTATGTCAAATCTTTTGTTGATTATTTTGATAAAGAAAGCTGTTCTTTCGCCTGTTGTATAAGCGTTAAATTCACCACCATACCTCTCAATTTCATTTGCAATTTTTTTGCTATCTTCTCTATTTTCGGTGCCTTCAAACAGCATATGCTCAAGAAAATGTGAAATTCCAGCCAGATTTTCGCTTTCAAAGTTAGAACCGACTTTAAACAGCACTTCAACACAAACAGATTTGGAATAATTTTTTTCAAAAAGCACAGTTATACCGTTCTTTAATTTATACTTCTTCATAAAAAAGAAAAATTTAAATGGTATATAAGACTTTTGAATGAAAATGAAGTTAAATGAGTTTAAAGAAATTTTAGAAAGAAAAAAAGTTGACTTTGCCTTATTTTACAATTCTGATTCGACGAAATTCAACCCAAATATGTTTTATTTTTCTGGCTATAATGGAATAGGAGCCTTGATTATCCCTAAAAACAAATCCTCAGCTCTTATCGTGCCTGAAATGGAGTTTCAAAGAGCCAAAAAATCAATGATTAAAAATGTGTGTAGTATGGACAAAAAAAAGTTTTTTGAATCGATATACGGAAATATCAAAAAATTTGGAATTGGTAATGCGGAAATAGCAATAGATAAGGATAATTTTACATTGAATCCCTATAAGTATTTTAAAAAACAGTTTAAGAAAACAAGAACAAAAGATATAGCATCAGAATGCTTAAAATTAAGAGAGACTAAAACAGATAAAGAAATACAAACTCTTAAAAAATCTTGTTATTATGCTGATAAAATACTTAAAAAAACTATTGAAAATTTTAATGATTTCAAAAAAGAAAGCGAAGCAGCAGCTTTTCTAGAATATGAATCAAGAAAAAATGGATTTGATATCTCTTTTAACCCGATTGTGGCGTCAGGCAGCAATGGAAGCATTCCGCATCACGAACCTTGTAATTCAAAAATCAAGAAAGGGTTTTGCGTTATTGATTTTGGCATAAGATATAAAGGTTATTGCTCTGATATAACAAGAACTATTCATGTCGGAAAACCTGGCAAAAAAGAAAAAGAAATCTATAATTTATTGTTAACAATTCAAAAAAATACAATAAATCAAGTCAAGATAAGTAAAAAATGTTCTGAATTGTACAACTATGTAATTAAAAACCTAGGAAGATATCAAAGCAATTTCACTCATGGGTTGGGTCATGGGGTCGGTGTTGAAATTCATGAATTGCCAAATTTGACTTTAAATTCAAAAGACAAGATAAAAAACAACACAGTTTTTACTATAGAGCCTGGAATTTATTTTCCCAAAAATTTTGGAATAAGAATAGAGGATACAATTCTATTTAAGGATAAACCTGTGATATTGACAAAAACATCAAAAGATTTATTAATTGTATAAGCAGATTTTTAATCTTATGAATCCGACTTCAATTCAAGGACTGATAAAATCTTCATTATGCTCAAACAGCAGTGTTTTCTTTCATAATAAAAGAGGTTATAGGACAGAAACTATTTCAGGCAGTGATTTGTATAAAAAAATTTCAGCCTTAAGGGTGATTCTTGCCAAAAGAGGAATAAAAAAGGGCGAAAAGATAATTATTGTTGGTCACAGCTCTGTCGAATGGGTCGCTGTTTATTTCTCCTGCATCCTGTCAGGTTTTGTAGTCGTTCCGTTAGACATAATGACTGATAAAAAGTTGTTTCAGAAGATCCAAGATCAGGTAAAACCTAAAGCAGTCTTTCAGAATTCTGCCATAAACTTAACAGTAAATAAAAAAGTAAATAATTTTAATCTGAAAAACCTAGATGCGATTATTAAAGATGTCGCACCTGAGGATATGCATATTGAAGATGTTGATCCTGAAGACATATTAGAAATACAGTATACATCTGGAACAACAGGCGAACCAAAAGGAGTTATACTCACGCACAAAAACATTTCTTCAGCTGTTAATACTGCTGTAAGCGCTGTAAACCTCAAATTTCATCTTAGGTTTCTTAATATACTTCCATTAAGCCATGTGTTTTCGCAGATTATGGGTATTTTTTTGCCGCTGCACTTTGGGTTTGAAGTGTTTTTCCTTGACACAGTACAGCCAAGAAAGATTATTTCTTTCATAAGAATTAAAAGGATTCATGGTGCCATATTTGTCCCTGGGGTGCTGGCTGCGCTCAAAAAAGATCTTGAAGGAAAGTGTGTTCACTGCAGTCTAGGAATTCAATTCAGGCTCATAGGCGTTGGAGGCGCTTCTCTCGATAAAGAACTGGAAAAATGGTGGAAAAGGAAGATGATATTCGTATTGCAAGGTTATGGTTTGACTGAAACTTCTTCTGTAGTTGCTGTTAATAAGCCATTTAAATCAAAAACCGGAAGCGCTGGAAAAATTGTTGATGATATCGAGGTAAAAATTAATGACGATGGAGAGATACTTGTTAAGGGAGATAATGTGACCATTGGTTATTATCAAAATGAAATAAAGACTAAGGAATCTTTTGAAAATGGATGGTTTAAAACAGGAGATATAGGATATATTAAAAATAGGTACTTATACATTAAGGAAAGGAAAAAGGATATAATTGTCACGCCAAGCGGACTAAAAGCTTATCCTGTAGATATTGAGTCAATTCTGAATTCAATAAAAGGCGTCAGGGAAAGTTGTGTAATTGAGAAGGATAAAAAAATTCATGTAGTTATGATATTAAACGAAAATTCGAATGCTGCAGAGATTATTAGGAATGCCAATAATAGGCTAATGAGCCATCAGAAGATATCAACTTATACTGTATGGCCGGAAAATGAGTTCCCAAAGACGCCAATAGGCAAAGTAAGGAAATTTATATTATTGCAAACGATAAATGACATAGATGCATTAGCTTCAAGAAAAATAATTTACGAGGACAATCTTTTAAATGCGATACATCATGTACTAAAACCAAACAAAAAAATAACTAAAAGTTCTAGGCTTGTAGATTTGGGTATGGACTCATTAAAGAGAGTGGAGCTAATTTCTGAGCTGGAAAATGTATTTGAAGTTGAGATTGATGAAGTGCAGATAAATCAGAGTACAACACCATCAGATCTTGCACGCATATTGAAAGAAAAACGCGCAGAGCGAGTAAAATTTAGATTTTGGCCGATGAATTCCATTGTTAGGGCATTTAGCAGTATATATAAAAAGCTGCTTCTCTACCCGCTGATTAGGATTTTTACAAACACTGAGTATTTAGGCGTGGAAAACCTTGATTTTATAAAAGAACCAGTCATCTTTGTCAGCAATCATCAAAGTGCTTTGGATGTGCCTTTAATAACCAAAAAGATAGAATCTAAGGTAGCAGTCGCAGCTGATGCAGAAGTAGTTTTCGGAATAGGGACAAAAAAATTTGCGGAAAAAATATTGAGGAAAATTCTTGGCTGCTATAGCGCGTTTGCGTACAATGCCTATCCTTTCGGCGCAACGATAGGAACTGATGCAAGCTTGGAATTCACTGGAGAAATACTTGACAGAAATTATTCAATAATGTTGTTTCCGGAAGGCGAACGAACTCTGGACGGCAAAATTCATAAATTTAAACCAGGCATTGGTTATATTGTCACTTATATGAAAGTGTCTGTTGTACCAATAAGGATAATAGGCTTATTTGAAGTTCTGCCGGCAGGAAATATTATTCCTAAATTTGGGAAAACAAAAGTTATTTATGGCAAACCAATCATCTTTGATAAAAAAGCGTTGGCAAAAATGTCATACATGGAGATAGCCAATGCGATAGAAAAAGCAGTAAAGGAGTTATAGCTGCATTGTATGTGTTTAGCATCTCGGCGGAGTTGGCAAGCGAAGTTGCCATCTCATTTTGCTTTAATGAAAGGAAAGAGCATACGAACTGATGGCAACCTGAGCGTAGCGAGGGCTTGCCAACTCCGCCTCTGTCAAAACTCTTTAGCTGTTGTAACAAGTATCGTTCATGCTCCAGTGAGATGCGAGTGAGCGAGTAGCGAACTCGCTCACAGTTCACTGAGCCATCCCTCTGAACTCAGTTGATTATTTTTGCTCTTGAGTTTTGACAAATGATGCTAAACACATACGCTACATTTATTATAAAATCATGATTAATGTAAAAATTGGATGTGATATTGTAAACATTAAGAGATTCAAAAATATTGAAGATAGAACTTTGATGAAAATATTTAATGAAAATGAGATTAGAAGTAAAAAGCCTGAAAAAATTGCTGGGCTATTTGCTGCAAAGGAAAGTTGCAGAAAGGTATTTAATAAGTTAGGCTGGCATGATATAACAATCAAAAAAATGAGAAATGGAAAGCCATCATTATTTATTGATTTGCATAAAATAGAAAAAAATATGGAGATTATGAATAGTGACCTAAGCATAAGCCATGATGGAGACTATGCAATAGCCACCGCTGTTTTTTTGATTAGGTCTCTATAACACAATGGCAAACAAGAAGATTGTGGCGTGGGCATTGTATGATTTGGCAAACACGGCATTTACTTCCCCCTTTGCAACTATCTTCTGGCCTCTTCTTGTTGTATCTTACGCAGGCGGAAACGAGTTTCAGATAGGTGCAACTGTTTCTATTTCAATACTTATATTCAGCTTGATAATACCAATTTTGGGAATAATTTCAGATAACACAAACTTGAGGAAGCCTTTTATTGTTATTCCTACTTTGGTAATGATACTTATCATTGGGGTTTTGCCGTGGACTAATCTGTATTGGAACCTTGTCCTCGCAGGCATAGCGACTGTGATGTACAATTTAAGCCTTTCAATTTATAATAGCATACTCCCAACCCTCGGCTCTGAGGAGGAAATTGGCAAGATTTCAGGGATTGGAATGGCTAGTGGATTTATAGGAACAATCTTAAGCTTGTTTGTTGCTTACCTGACCCTTAATTATTTTGCTTCCCATTCTCTTTTTGGAAATTTTGCAACTAAAACCCTTGAGACCGAAATTGGAGTAAAGGCAGTGTTTCCTGTAGTTTCAATATTTTTTTTGATTTTTTCTTTGCCTTTTATGTTTATATACAAGGATGATAAAGTAAAAAAACTCACTTTGGAAAGCAAGAAAATAATTTCGAAAATAGCTGGCACGCTTAAAGGCATGTTCAGAATAAAAGGAATGCTGCCGTTTATGATATTTCTCGGGCTGATATCAAACGCATTTGCAGCTATTGACATATTCTTCTTCCTTTACGCTAAGAAAGAGGTTGGAATGATGCTTTCGGATTTTATTTTTTTGTTTATGGCGCAGTCTGTTGGAGCCTGCTGCGGCGCTCTAATTTTTGGAAAGCTTTCGGATAAATACGGCTCAAAATCAATGTTGAGGATATCAACAGTGCTGTGGATTATTGTTATTGGAGCTTTTATCATTTCAAAGAACATGCAGGTATTTTGGATTGCCGGGCTGGCAGGAAGTATTGCACTGGGAGCCTCGCTTGCAAATTCAAGGACATTATTTGTATTTATAAGCCCCAGCAACAAGATGGGGGAATTCTTTGGGTATTCACAAATTATCAGCAGGCTATTAGCTCTTTTTGGGCCATTCATTGGAGGATGGCTCATCATAAAATCAGGTTACAATTCAGCCCTTGTCATGATAATAGGATTTATTGTGGCTTCATTATTCTTCCTGGAGAAAACCCCTGATTTTAGAGCACGTAAGCAAAAAATATCTTAAAAAACAAGGTTATGAAAAATGAAATACAATGAAAAAGAAATTTTTTAATGCAGTTGAAGATTACAAAAAAAGAATAAAAAATGCAAAAGGAAAGGTGTTTTTTATTGTTTTTGATATCCTAAATAAAGAAGCTTTCTATTCTATAGCTCCATTGTCAAGAGCTTTGCACGAGCTAGGCGCTGATGTAAGTTGCATGGGGATTTATAGGAATTCTGACTCTTATAATGCGATTATGGAAGTTTGGGATGTGTTTCAAAAGATGGAGAGTGGCTTAAATAACGAACAAACAAAATCCTTGAAATATTTTATTGAGGATGTTGATAAAAAGGCAAAAGGAGAATTTAAAAAAGTTTTTGCATGCCCAGACTTTTTTCTTGAAGCTAGAAAGAATAATTTTGAAGGCTCATTGGATTTGCCATATAATACAAAATGGTTTAAAGAATACAAAATGAAAGAGCTTATGCAAACAGCTAAAATTTTATGGCGAGATGTTTACGCTTTAAAAAAAGGTGAAAGAGTAGGCATTGGATTTACACTAATACCTACTCAAGATTTAATCGGGCATCCATTAGAAGATTATCTTGATTCTTATTCAATAATATGGGCAATGACGCAAACTGCAAAAGATATAGGTGAGCCAATTATGAACGCTTATACTTTTAGAAGCTCAATGCTTGTGAAGAGTGAAAGAATTTCTGACATGAGGACTACATTATTAGGATGCGAACTTGATAAAGAAATTGATGAAGAGCCATTCATGAAATACAAAAAATTATCAAGTTTATTAAAGCTTGACAGGATAAAACCAATTGACTTATCATTTTCTATAAGCGGAAAAGGTTATCCTGGCAAACACCTCTTTGGAGAAATAATTGGATATCCTTCCTTGAACAAAAAAACAAGATGGCAGTCTCCTGGGCAAATGATTTACAAGCTTGATTTTTATCCGCAAACAAAATATGAAGACAGAGAGCCAATGGCAAGAGTGGCATTCACAGAAACTATTCCAATAGACATTTTTATCGAAACAAATCTTGTTGATTGGTCTGACATAAGGTCTAGAAATCAAAAAATAAAAGGCATAATGGATAAATGCGACACTATATATGTCGAAGGCAAATTAAAGGAAAAATATGCTACAAAGTTAGAGGTTGGATTAATTAAGGAAGATGGCTCTAGAAGATGGGTTAGACGCTCAGACACTGATGTTAGGGAAAAGATTAACAAAACTTATTTAGAGATGACAGGAATCAAGGCAGGGTGCATGGGCAATATCCCAGGCGGAGAAGCCTTTACAACGCCTGAGTACATGAAAGGAATTTTTGTAGGGGATGTTGTTGTTCATGTTGACCAAAGCTATCCTTTGAGTGAAAAAAATCCTTTGGTTGTAGAATGCTATGGCAGCTCATACAAAATAATTGACGGGCCAAAAGAAATAATTAAAAAAATCAACAAAAGAAAGGAAGAGGCAATGAAAATGCTGCTTGAAGCTGAGAAAAACAAAAGCTTGCCAAAAGAAATAACTGATTTGAAGAAAAAAAATTTTGAAAGAATTGGAGAGTTTGCAATAAACACAAATCCTAAAGCCAAATTATGCGAGTATTTGATTGTGAATGAAAAAATTGCAAAGATGATGCATATTGCTCTTGGCTCAGGATTCGAGCCTGACAGAAGTACGGAGTATCATATGGACATTGTTTTTAATGCACCAAGGCAAAAGCTAGATGTTTATGGAATTGATAAAAAAGGAAATAAGCATTGGATATTGAGGGATGGGGAGTTTGCGGGTTAAATATTCTTTTGAATATAGTTCTAAACGATTTCAATGAGATTCCTAGACTCAAAAAACTTTATTCCATGAATTATATCAGATTTAAATTTTAGTGAATCATCATCTATTATATCATCAATAGTTAAATCAAAACGTATAACTTGTCCATCGACTTCAATCTCATCTCCAGAAAAACCCCTCGGGATGCCTTCACGCCTTAGGTCTTCAACCAAAATTAAGCCCCTCCAATCACTTTCGCTTTTATACCGAACACCAACACAAAATGAGGTTACAGTATACCTGCCAACTTGAAACTCAAATTCAGCCCTTTGACAATACTCTTCTAATTTTTCCACTATTTCATCAAAATTTCTTGGAACCGAGAAACCCCTAAATCCACCGTCAGGCAAATCTTCATATAGGTATTTTGTCAAGTTTGATTCCCTTGTTGCAACTAATAATCCACTTGAAAGACGTCCGATGTGGTAATGCCTATGATATTTTGCTCCACCAATGAATTCTGCACTCCCTTTTGATACATGTTTTCTTAGTATCTCCATTAAATCTTGAGAGGTTTCGATTTGTTTTTTTATTTCTTGAGATCCTTCAAAATAGTCCATTTTTTATAGTAATTAGAAACATTTTTTAAATATATCTACAACATGCATTAAAATGTCTCTCAACAAATCTTGCCAAATAATTCTAAAACAATGTATGAATTTAAAAAATAATGAAAGCTGTTTAATCATAACAGATTCAAAATTAAAGTTAATTGGTAACTCATTATATAAAAACTCATTAAAAATTTCTAAGCAATCAAAATTAATTTTTACATCAATTCCCAAAACACATGGAGCAGAACCTCCAAGATATATTTCTGACGAAATGCTAAATTATGACGTCATTTTGATGCCGACAACAAAATCCTTGAGTCATACAAAAGCAAGAAATTCTGCGACTGAAAGTGGAGCGAGAATAGCGAGCATGCCTGGAATTACAGTAGATATGATGCAAAGAGCATTAAACATTGACTTCAATAAAATAAAAATCATTAACGAAAAACTCATTAAAAAATTTAAAAATAAAAATAAAATAAATATAACTACTAAAAAAGGAATGAATGTGGAACTCTATACCAAAGGAAGAAAGTGGATTGGTGACGATGGAATCTACACAAAAAAAGGAGCTTTTGGAAATCTTCCGGCTGGAGAAATATTTATCGCGCCATTGGAAGGAAAAACTAATGGAACAATAATTGTTGATGCTAGTGTTGGCGGATTGGGAGAGGTAGATAAAGAAATAGAAATTAAAATTAAAAACGGTTTTATTGAAAATATTTATGGTGGAGAGATTGCAAATGAATTTAAAAATATGTTAAAAAATAAATTATATAAAAATGTTGCAGAGCTTGGAATAGGGACAAATTATAAAGCCAAAATAACAGGAAACGTTTTGGAAGATGAAAAAGTTGCCGGGACTTGTCACATTGCATTTGGCAACAACAAGCACTTTGGCGGTAAAGTTAATGTTCCATTTCATGTTGATGTCGTAATTAAAAAGCCGACGATATATGTTGATGATGTTTTGATAATTGAGGATGGAAAAATAATTCGTAATGTTTAAATAGAGATAAATTCAGGGACTAAAATTATGGCAAATATTGAAAATAAACCTCAAGCTACTAGTGTTCCAAAAGAAGTCAAGGTAATTTCTATTTTTTGTTATGTGATTGCAAGTTTGAATTTATTTCAAGTAGTACTTAGTTTATCTAGATCATTTAATTTAATGTTTAAGTCATTAGGGATTTCTATAGCCTATGTCTTTTATTTTATGATTTTGATATCTACTGGATTTAATAGTAGTATTCCTTTATTGGACAGTCTATATGGGAAATTACCATCTAAAAACTTAACAATACTATTTGTAATATTAGCCATAATATGGTTTTTTGTTGGCTTTGGTATGTCTCAAAGAATAAAGTGGTCAAGAACAGTTGCTATACTAGGTTTTGCAATGGGAACATTTGCAACATTTTACTTTGGTTTTTCTCTTAGGGAATTTGAGAATATGTTAGTGTCATCTTTAATTATATTAATAATTAACTCCGTACCATGTATTTACCTAATTTTCAATAATAAAATTAAATCTTTCTTTTCTTAATTACAGTTATTTCAAATAATAAAAAACAAACCTTTTTATATTAAATTCTTATTTGTAATATAAAATGCAAACAAAAGAAGCTAAATCAAAGAATATTATTGACAGCATAATGTATAGGTACACCACTTCTTCAAACCAATATGAGGAAGAAAACAGAATTTTGAAAGAAACTGTCAACAGGCTCAAAGATGAAATTGAAAGGTACAAATCTACTCCGTTAATGGTTTGTGAAATGCGGGAAATTTTTGGGAATGCTGCAATCATACGGATTCCTAATGGCAACCAGTTCCTAGTTAATATATCAAACGAGTGCGAAAAACTTAAATCTGGAGATATAATTTTAGTTGAGCAAAAAAATCTTACAATAATAAAAAAGATTCCAATTACAAGACGCTTTAACGTTGAAAAATTTGTGATTGTGGAAAAGCCAACAATATCATGGGAAGAAATTGGGGGTTTAGATCATCAGATACGGGAAATTATAGAAGTTGTAGAGCTTCCATTAAAAAGCCCTGAATTGTTTAAGAAAGTAGGAATATCCCCGCCAAAAGGGGTTTTACTTTATGGAGAGCCGGGAACTGGCAAAACATTGCTTGCCAAGGCCGTTGCAGCATCAACAAACTCTTCTTTTATACAAGTTGTCGGCTCAGAGCTGGTCCAAAAATTTATTGGAGAAGGGGCAAAGCTCGTTAAAGAAATATTCGAATATGCAAGAAAAAAAGCGCCATCAATAGTTTTTATCGACGAACTTGATGCTTTGGCTGCCAGAAGAATTGAGGTTGGCACATCCGGAGAGAGGGAAGTTAACAGGACGTTTATGCAGCTCCTTGCTGAAATAGACGGATTTAAGTCATTAGACAATGTTAAGGTTATTGGAGCAACAAACAGAAAAGATATCCTTGATCCTGCGGTCATAAGGCCAGGGAGACTGGACAGACTTATATATATACCAATTCCAAGCAAAGAAGCAAGGCTAGAAATATTGAAGATACATTCAAAAAACATGAACTTTGATAAAAAGACTAATTTTGATTCACTCATTAGAAGGATGGATGGATTCAGCGGTGCTGAAATTAGAGCTGTTTGCACAGAAGCCGGTTATTTTGCAATAAGAGAGAACAGGACTTTTGTGAAGAAAGAAGATTTCCTTCAATCAATAAAAAAAGTCAAACAGGAAGAAAATGCCGAAGGAGAAGATTATATTGGGATGTTTGGATAATTCTTGTTTTACTCAATTAAATTGAACCCCGATACTCTTAACTACCAACTCCTAATTACAAGAGTGTCACCTCATATTAAAGGAAATAAC
>Ga0105164_10001166_pt1 | contig 17054 bp, 15 predicted proteins | sample VDWuncwatermetaG_FD_89674 | JGI IMG/M metagenome (GOLD analysis project Ga0105164, IMG submission 89674) | Wastewater microbial communities from Netherlands to study Microbial Dark Matter (Phase II) - VDW unchlorinated drinking water | ecosystem: Environmental > Aquatic > Freshwater > Drinking...
ATCAATTGTTTTTTGTTCATTATATTATACCGCAAGCAAAAACCGGCTGGATAGAAAACGTTACCGGCAAAGATAGAAAAACGGGCAGTTTTGGCAATGATGTATTTTTATCTAAGCATCGCGAAACTGCAGATTTGATTATACGCGCAGTAGGTGCAGGCCATATAGCCGGGCGTAGCAGTAAAATCCTGCTTACGGATGCCTGCTGATACCTGAAGAATCTTATCCTTTATCTCCTGTAAATCATCTTCTTCTAATTCAGCGCTTCCGATCAGGCCTGACTCAAGAAAATACAATTCTACGCATTTAGGCAAAACTCCGAATATATTTTTATATGCCAAAGCGTAGAGGCGTAGCTGCAAACTACCTTTGACCCGCTTGTCCGCATCCTTTTGCGTATCGATTTCCGAGGTCTTAAAATCAACGATTGCCGCGCCTTCCTTACCTTCATCCACGCGGTCAAAACGGCCGGTAATCTTATTATCTTCAAAGATAAAAGAAAAATCCTTTTCGATAAACTTAGGGATAGAGCCGCTCTTTTCTTCTTTTTTAAAAAACCTAACCAACGCATCTTTGCCCACGCGAAAACGCTCCTCTTGGTGTTTTTCATCTAAAAACCCCTGCGGATCAAAACTCACCTTAAAAGCCTCCAATAAATCTGCCAGCGCCATATCTTTGCCTGCCATCTTAAACTGAAAATATTTGCTTACCGCATCATGCATCGCGCGGCCGTATATAACTGTATGATGTTCCATAATCGGAACGCGCAGCATATTTACATATTTATACTTTAGGGGGCAGGTTAAATAATCATCTATGTGGTAATAACTTAAGTTTAAGAGTTTATCCGGGCTAAGCGCGCCTTGCTTTAATTTCACCGGCTCCTTCTTCAGGGAAAAACGCTCAATGGCCTCTAATGCGCTTGCCCTATTCTTTTCTTTTGCGCATGCCTCTTTACCTAATGCCTCCGCGACAAACTGGCTGATGCGGCGCATCCGGCTTCCTCCGTAATCATCGGCGCTGGTAAAATATAGCTCTTCTTTCGCGCGGGTCATCCCCACATAAAAAAGCCTGCGCTCCTCATGAATATGGAAATCCGCGCTCGGTAATAACTCCTTGATTAATTCATCCGGCAACTCAATAACCTGCCTGCGCTTAGGCCATGGAAAACGGCCCTGCACAAGGCCGACTAAAAATACAACCCCGAACTCCAGGCCCTTTGCCTTATGTATGGTAAGGACATTTACCGCGTCCGTATCAAAATCGGCTTCTATTGTGGCAGGGTCATCGCCGGCATCGATGAGAAGATTAAGATAATTTACAAAACTGATTACGCGGTCCTCGCGGGCAACCAGCTCAAAATCCCGCACAATATTAAAAAATCTGGACAGGTTCTGAATCTTAGTTTCATTTTCAAGGCTTGGGGATTTAGCAAGCGCTTTTAGATATCCCGTATCGGAAAGAAAATTGTATAAAAGCCTTCCTGTGGTCTGTTCACGGGAGATCTTAAAAAATTTAACAAGATCTGCCAAGACAAAATCTAATTTTTCTTTAAATTCAACGCTGATATTTTGAAGTTGCGCGTTATTACCCAAGCCCTCAAATACCGAATATAATGATTTGTTCCTGCGCCGGGCAAAATGGGCGCACTGGCTTAATTCAGCAAGCCCTAAAGAATAAATCTCAGAACTTACCAGGTAATAAAGGCTCAAGGAATCAGAGAGGTTAGCCATCACGCGCAAAAAATTAATGCATAACTTTGCTTCCTCCCGCGCGTACAAACCCCGGTTTCCGCTAAATTGCCACGGGATATCCTGCATATTCAAGGCCTGCAGAAAACTCTGCGCGTCAGAATTAGAACGCACAAGGATAGCGAAATCGCGGTATTTAAAAGCCCCCGCAGAAACCTTTTCTTTGATTATTTTGGCGACATTATCCGCTTCATTGGAGTTAGTATCGAAATGCAGATGTTGCGGCGCTTTGCCTTCTTTTTTTACAGCAGCCAGATGCTTATCGATATTCGCCTTAACTTCAAAGCGTTCAGGGTTATTATGCTGGATAAGTTTATAGGCATTATCCAATATCGCCTGGGGTGAGCGGTAATTCCTGATAATGCTTACCTTCTTTGCGTCGGGAAAATCGTTGATAAAATTTAAAAGGTTTGAATACGCAGCGCCCCGGAAACGATAGATGCATTGGTCGTCATCCCCGGTAACCGTGATATTACATAAGGCCCCGGTGAGAATCCTTGCTAACTGATATTGGGCAAAATTAGTATCCTGAAATTCATCTACCAGGATATATTTAAATTGATTCTGGTAATTCTTTAAGATTAACGGATGCCCCTTCAGAAGTTTTAAAGCCAGATAAAACTGGTTCGCGAAATCAACCACGCCTCCTTTTTCTAACAACTCTAAATATTTAACGTAGGCACGGGCAATTTCTATCTGCTGCAGGCTCTCTTCTTCCAAAGCTTTATCATCGGGATTTTTCTTGGACTTTAAAATAAGTTCCTGGGTAAAATCGAGATACTCTTTAGCGGAAATATCTTCATCGCGGGCGCGGCTAAATAAAGATATAAACGTTTCGATAAAACGCATGGGATCCGATAAAGGCCGGTAATAAGCAAGCTCAAGCTCAAAAAGGTGCTCGCGTAAAAACACTGCTGCCTCAGCCTGTGTCAAAACTTTAAAATCAGGGTTCATCCCGCAGGCAAGGGCGTTTTCGCGCAACAACTTATCCCCAAAGGCATGAAACGTAGAAATCCAGATATCCGTATAGCCGTAAGGCATAAGAATATCTACCCGCTCCTGCATTTCTTTGGCTGCTTTATCCGTAAAGGTGAGCGCCAGTATCTCTTCCGGCTTAGCTAAACCCTCTGATAAAAGCCAGGCGATTCTACGCGTAATTACAGTAGTCTTTCCTGTGCCTGCGCCGGCGATAATCAGAAGAGGGCCTTTTGTATGGGTTACTGCTTCTTTTTGCTCTTTATTTAAGCCTTCCAAAATTTTATTCATCGTGTGAAAGTTTTCATTGACATTATTTCATTTTCAAGTATACTTTGATTTCTATTAGAAGTAAAGCACATTACTAAAAGGTAAAACGATGTTAAAAATATGCGTTATATGCGGTAAAAAACCATTACGGGGAAGGCAAGTTGTACGTAAAGGTATGGCAAAGAAAAAGGGCGGGACAGGCAGCAAAATAGTCCGTTCATGTATCAGGCAGTTTCTGCCAAACCTGCAAAAAATACGCATCCTTGTAGGAAAAACCCCGAAAAGAGCTTACGTCTGCACTACCTGCATCAAAAAAGGCCTGGTCAGGAAACCACGCTAAGATAATTTACTTGCAGAATATTTCTTTTGCCTCTAAGATAATCCCGGATGATTCCTGCCATTCATCTATCCGCGGGCAATAAACCAAATCTAAAAAATCAGCGTTTATCAGGCTATCGGCAAGATCGCTCATTCCAAAGCCGATTACCGGATAAGTAACCGCACCGTCGCTTACCCAGAATTTTAGAGTATCCCTGCTTAATACCTGCGGTTGGCTCTTCAGTTTAAGGTTACGCGTGAAAAAAAGCGGCTCGGGATTACCGCAGCCAAAAGGCTCTAAGGTATTTAGCTTCTCTATATCTTGGCTGTTTAAATCCAAAAGGCTTAATTCCATGTCTATTTCAAGGCTTGGGATTAAATCTTCAAGATGCAATTTCTCCTTTGCCAGATGATTGATTTTTTCCTTAAAACCTTCGATCTTCGCCCGGTCAATCACCAGTCCTACCGCATGGCTGTGCCCGCCGAAATCCTGCAGGTATTCTTTGCATTCCGACAGCGCTTCAAACAAATGGAAATTTTTAATTGAGCGGCCCGAGCCCTTAGAAAGGCCATCGTTTAAAGAAATTACAATTGTCGGCCGGTAAAACCTATCCGCCAATTTGGAAGCCACAATCCCCAAAACCCCATGGTGCCAGCCTTCTCTTGCGATCACGATGACCTTATCATCTTTAAAATTGATTTTACTAATCAGGGCCTGCGCCTCCTGGAAGATTTGGCTTTCTATTTTCTGGCGCTGGCGATTATGCACTTCAATGCAACGGGCAAGCTCCGATGCCTCATGATCATGCTTAGATAATAAAAGATTTAAGGCAATATCAGCCGTATCTACCCGGCCGCTGGCATTGATGCGGGGCCCAAGGATATAACTGACAAATCTGGCATTAATCTTTTGGCTTCTCAGGCGGCTGGTTTCCATAAGCGCCCTTATCCCGGCGCGCCTGGATTTCGAAAGCTGCGCTAACCCCTCTTTGGCAATAATACGGTTTTCGCCCAGAAGCGGCACCACATCGGCAATAGTGCCCAAAGAAACCAAATCCAGTTCCTCGGTAAGCGGCTTGCCGGTAAGAGCCTGGCAGAGTTTATATGCCACGCCCACGCCGGCCAGATCTCTGTATTTGTATCCGCAAGCGGGTATTTTCGGATTTATCAGGGCATCTGCATCCGGTAAACCCTGACCCTGCGGCTGATGGCTTTGGCTAGAGGAAGCCAAACCATTGCCCTGCGGCTGATGGTGGTCCGTTATAATTACGCCTATATTATGGCGCCTTAATTCCCGTATCTCTCCATGGCTATTTGTCCCGCAGTCAACCGTAACAAGAAGTTTTGCATTCTTTTCTTTGACGATATTCAAAATATTTTTATTTAAACCGTAACCTTCCCTGACGCGGTGCGGGATATAATGCACTGCATCTGCTCCCATCTTCAGAAGCGTATCTTTCATTACAGCCAGCGCGGTTATTCCGTCGGCGTCGTAATCGCCGAAAACCATAATCCGCTCTTTCTTCTCTATTGACTGCCGGATGATAGCGACGGCCTTATGCATATCTAAAAAAGAATAGGGGTCAAGGAGCTGGCCTATTTTAGTATTTAAAAATTTATCTGCTTCATCCGGATTGGTAATGCCGCGGTTTATTAAGACTTGGGAAATGATCTTAGGGACGCCCAGTTTCTTGCTTAGCAGGAAGCATAGGGATGTATCGACAGAGGCAATTTTTAATATTTTATGGGTGTGTATTTTTTCGGCTAGAGGCATTTACATTTTCTCAGGTTTGCATATACCTAATAAATCCAACCCTAAGGCAAAGACTGACCTTACCGCAATTAGCAAGCCCAGGCGCGCCCGGCTTAAACGGCTGTCATCGGTTAATACGCGGTGCTGGTCGTAAAATTTATGAAAGCACTCGGCTAACTCCTGCAGATAAACCGTCAGCATATAAGGGTCAAGCGTGGCCACGCAAATATACAATATGTAAGAGAGTTGGCAAATTTTCTTAATCAAACTGATCTCTGCGCTTTCTTTCAATAGTAAAAAATCTGCGTCCCGGAAATTATTTATTTTGGAAGGGTTCTGCCCAGTATCCTGGGCATTACGCAGGATACTGGAAATCCTGGCGTAAGCATACTGAACGTAAAAAACAGGATTCTCGGAAGTCTGCTTCTTGGCTATTTCCAAATCAAAGTCAAGGTGGCTTGAGGTACGGCGCATCAGGAAAAAAAACCTTGCTGCGTCATGGCCGACCTCATCCAATACTTCCTGTAAAGTAATATATTGGCCTCTTCTAGTCGACATCTGCACGGGTTTTCCATCTCTGAATATTGAGGCCAGCTGCACAATAATAACCGAAAGCTGCTCGGGGCTATAGCCAAGAGCCGTTACTGCGGCTTTAAGCCGGTTAATATAGCCGTGGTGATCCGGGCCCCATAAATTTATCAGCCACTGAAAACCCCTGCGGAATTTATCCTGATGATAGGCGATATCGGGGGCAAGGTAAGTATAAGAGCCGTCGCTTTTAATAACCACGCGGTCCTTATCGTCGCCGAATTTTGTGGATTTAAACCAGAGCGCGCCGTCCTGCTCGTATAAGAACCCGTTTCTTTTTAAGAAATCGAAGGCCTTCTTTATTTTTCCGCTTCTGCCGAGCGACTTTTGGCTGTGCCAGTAATCAAAGCTTACGCCGAAATCCTTAAGCTCCCTCTTTATTATATGCAGGATATAATCCACCCCGAATTCTGAGAAATCTTTTACTTTTAATTTCTGGTCTTTGATTTTCTTGGCAATATCATAGATATAATCGCCCTGATAATGGTCCTGCGGAAATTCTATCTGTTCGCCGTTTAATTCCTTCAGCCTTAACTCTATCGAGCGGCCTAAAATATTGATTTGGTTCCCTTCATCATTAAGGTAATATTCTTTTTTTGCCTGAAAGCCGCAAAAATTAAGAATATTTGCCAATACATCTCCCACTGCCGCCTGCCGCGCATGGGCAACCGATAAAGGACCGGTCGGGTTTGCGCTGACAAATTCAATGAGTACGCGCTTACCCCTGCCGATAAGCCGATAAGGCAATGGCTTGGCTTTCTTACCCTGCGTAATTATTTTTTCAAGCTGGGCATGAAAATAAGTATCGGATAAATAAAAATTGATAAACCCCGCGCCTTCAACCTTAACTTCTCTGATCTGGTTTTTAAGCGGACTTTGCCCTAAGCGATTTTTGATAGCGGCGGCTAATTCGTTTCCGATTTTAAAAGGCGAGGTTTTAAGCTGTGTTGCTAACTTCAAGGAAATATTTGTGGAGAGGTCGCCGAAACGGCTATCTGAAGGCGGGTCTAAAAAGATCTCTTCTTCGTAAATTGCCTCAAGCTTTAGATCGGCTAATGCCCATTTTATTATTTCTACCAACAAATCCTGAATATCTTGTTTTCTTGGCATCAGACCATAAACGCTCTAAAGCATAAAAATCCCTCATCGGCTTATAAAAAATATGGGCCAGCACGCTCTGGTAATCCAAAACTATCCAGCCTGACTCATCGTTAGGAGAAGCCTTTGAAAGAGGGATTATTCTTTCTTTTCCTAAATCCTCCTGCACGGCTCCTGCTATCGCATTCCCCTGGCGCATGGAAGTTGCGCTTGCGATAACAAAATAATCGCAAAAGCCGCAAGACTTACGCATATCCAGTACAGTAATATCCTGCGCTTTCTTGGACTTTGCAGTGGCTGCGATGCGTAAAGCTAACTTTTTTGGCTCTATGTCTACTAAACTCCTTTCGGAATGATTACTTTTTGCCTAAGATTCTATACATGCCTGTATTGCAGGAGGGGCATTTTCCCTTTGCTGCCAGGCGGCCGTTCTTCATAGTGACCTGCTGTTCATCTTTCATCTCTTTGGATGCCTTACACTTTACGCAATAACCTTTCGATGCCATTTTACGCCTCCTTGCCCATAAGGGCACACCCGCGCAATTCTCCGCCACGGGACGGATGCCGACCCGTCCAATTGGGTCGGGCCGATAAGCGCGGGGTGTTATTTAATTAGTACGTATTAATTTTGTCATATTGGCACTCCTCTAATTATACACACCGCAAGAGCGGGGTCAATTACTTTTTTTTCGGCGGGCACGGTCTTCTTTGATCTCACCGACAATTTCTTCAGTGAGGTCCTCCAGTGTTACCAAACCAACTGCTCTTTTATTTTCGTCAGCTACAATCGCAATCTGGATTTTTTCTGCCTGAAACCTTCTGAGGACCTCATTTACCCGCGTATTCCCCGACAGAAAATACGGCGGATGAATAAGGTCCTGCAGTAAAAAAAGCCCTTTGTCGGCCAACACATAAAGCAAATCGCGGGCATAGATTATGCCGATAACATTATCCTTGTTTGTATCGTAAACCGGGAGCCGGGCATGCCCTTCTTCCACAAAAATATTTAACAGCTCCTCCGGAGTGCTCTTGATATTTACTGCCACCACTTTTTCTATCGGCGCCATAACATCCTTAACCCGGATATCTCCGAATTCAAAGATACGGTGCAGCATTTTCCTTTCTTCATCGCTTAAAACGCCCTCTTCCTTGCCTACTTCGATCATTAAGCGTAATTCCTCTTCGGTTATCAAGGGAGAGCGCTTACCCGGCTTTACCCCTGATATCCTTAAAATAAAATTGCTTATTGCGGTAAAAAATGAAATAAACGGATGGAAAAATTTAATAAATATTTCCCAGATTGGAGCGATAAAAAGGGCAATTTTTTCGGTATGCTTGATCGCCAGGATTTTCGGCGTGATCTCGCATAAAATAAGGATAAAAAAGGCCGAAATAAATGTGGCGATAATTACGCCCCACTGGAATCCGTATAATTGCACAAAAAACGCCGTGATAATAGCAGAAATCAGGATATTCACAAAATTATTGCTGATTAAAACAGCAGCAATAAATTTATCCAATTTAATTATCAGCGAATGGATATTCTTGGCGCGTTTTACGCCGTTAGCCACCATATGATGCAGACGGATTTTGCTTAAAGATATAATCGCGGTTTCCGAGGCAGAGATAAAAAATGAAATCAGCGCCAAGATACCCAAAATTATAAAAGTAACTGTAGGAGAAAATAACGGCTGCATAGGTTTATCCTAATTTTAACTGCTTATGTATCTCTGCTTCCCTGTCCTTAAGCGGCCCGATAGCCGCAAGATTAAGGTTTTGCTGCCTGAATATCTTTCGGGCTGCCTGCCGGATATCCTGCGGCCCTACTTTATTAATTTCGGCGATCACTTCTTCCGGAGAATAAGTTCTATCCAGAGACGCTGTCGATTCGCCAATCCAAAGCATGTGGTCCAGAGTATCCTCCAAAGCAAGCATAAGCTGGCCCAGATAAAAATCCTTTGCCCGCCTAAATTCATCGTCGGTAACCAGATTATCCTTTATCCGTAGGAGTTCTTTCAAAATCAAGCCAATAGCCTCTTTGACTTTACGGTTATCAATTCCGGCGTGTACGATAAACGCGCCCGTATCCTGAAAGCGCTTAACCTGGGTGCCTATCTCATAAGCCAGGCCTCTTTTTTCCCTGAGTTCATTAAAGAGCCGGCTGGACATATTCGCGCCTAAAATTATATGCAAAAGCCCCAAGGCGTATTTTAAAGGATGCTCTCTCTTTAGGCTATGAAACCCTAAGACAAGGTGCGTCTGCTCGGTATCTTTAACCAGTATTTTTAACTGCGGCTTATCTTGGGCTTCTTTGGCCTTAACGAATGCATTTGGCTTTGCTTTTTTAAGGCCGGAAAAAAAATTTTCGGCCTTTTTAGCCAGATGATCATGGCCGACCACGCCGGCAACACTGACAACAATATCTACCGCGTTATAATATTTGTTTTTAAAAAAACCCATACTTTGCCTGTTTACTTTGCTTACGGACTCTGCGGTTCCGGAAATAGGCATGCCTAAGGATTGGGCGGGCCATAATAATTCATCGAGCAGCTCATAGACATGGCTCTGAGGCAGGTCCTTATACATTTTTATCTCTTCGATAATCACGGTTTTTTCCTTATCGATCTCTTGCGGCGCAAGCAAAGGGTTAGCGACCATATCTGACAAGACATCCAAGCCCAAATCCAGGTATTTTGCCGGAAGCTTAGCCAAATAGCAGGTTAATTCTTCGGAAGTAAAACCGTTTAAAGAACCGCCGACACCTTCGATAGATTCCTTTATTTTACGGCAGGAATATTTTCGGCTGCCTTTAAAAATAAGGTGTTCCAGGAAATGGGCGATGCCTTTATTTTCTTTCTTTTCGTGCCGTCCTCCTGCTTTTATCCAGATACCCAAAGCTACCGATTGCATTCTGGGCATTTCATGGGTAATCACCCTTAAACCATTGCTGAGGCGGGATTTTTTATACATTTTTAATGAGCACGTGACTTATGGAGTATATTTTGTTTATCTTCGACATAAGTCACTGTGCGAATTAAGGGTAGCGGTAAATTTTACGACTATTTGGACGAGTTCTTTTTTATGCAAATTTTCTTTTATTTTGCTGATGATCGCGCTGCCGATAATCGCACCGTCGCTGAATTTAGAAAGTTTTGCAACCTGTTCGGTGCTGGAAACCCCGAAACCTACGCAAACCGGCTTGTCAGTATATTTTTTAATCCGGCGCACGCCGGCCGATAAATCCGCAGGAAGTTTTGCGCGCGGCCCGGTAACGCCGGTCAAAGATACATAATAGATAAAACCTTTTGCAGCAGACGAAACAAGTTTTATCCGCTCAATCGTGCTGGTGGGGGAAAGAAAAAATATGGTGTCTAAATTGTATTTTGCTGCCAGGCGGATTAATTTTTTACCCTCCTCGGGAGGAAGATCGGGGATAATCACTCCGTCTACGCCGCATAAAGATGCTTCTTTTACAAATTTTGCTTCACCAAAACAAAAAATCGGGTTGTAATAAGTCATCAAGCAGATAGGCACAGCTGTATCTTTGCGCACGGCTTTTACCAAATCCAATACTTTCTTAAGGGTTATTCCTTTCTCCAGGGCCGACTGAAAAGCTTCCTGGATTATCGGGCCGTCTGCCATCGGATCAGAAAAGGGCACCCCCAGCTCGATGATATCTACGCCTATACGGGAGAATCCTAAAATTAATTTACGGGTAACGGATAAATCCGGGTATCCGGCAGTGATATAAGCAATAAAGGCCTTTTTGCCTTCCCGCTTTAATTCATTAAATTTATGTTCGATGCGATTCATTGCAAATTCAATTTTTGCGTTACAATCCCTAAATCCTTATCGCCTCTTCCGGAAAGGCAAACTACCACAATAGAGCCTTTCTTTATATTTTTACTCATCTTTTTCAGATAATAAATCGCGTGCGCAGGCTCTAAAGCCGGGATTATCCCTTCGATCTCGGAAAGCAATTTAAAACCTTCCAAGGCCTCTTGATCATTGACCGCTACATACTGCGCCCGGCCTATCTTTTTATAGTAGGCATGCTCCGGCCCGACACCCGGATAATCTAAGCCCGCGGCAATGGAATGCGCAACCTTTACCTGGCCGAATTCATCTTCCAGGAGCCCGGACTTTGAACCGTGAAAAACGCCTACTCCGCCGGCAAAGAGAGTCGCGGAATGTTCGCCCGAAAAAATACCTTTACCGGCCGCCTCAACTCCGATAAATTTTACTCTGCTTTCTTTAAAAAACGGATGAAATAAACCCATGGCATTACTTCCGCCGCCAACGCAGGCAACCAGATAGTCGGGCAGTTTTTTTTCTTTCTCTAAGATCTGCCTTTTTGCCTCTTTTCCGATTACAGACTGAAAATCCCTGACCATCATCGGATACGGATGCGGCCCGGCAACACTGCCGATAATATAATGCGTGGTACGCACATTAGTCACCCAGTCGCGCAAGGCCTCGGTCATCGCGTCCTTTAATGTGCAAGAGCCGCTTTTTACCGGAATCACCTCTGCTCCCAACAACTTCATCCTGAAAACATTCAGTTTCTGCCTTTCAATATCTTCCCGGCCCATATAAATATGGCACTCCAGGCCAAACATTGCCGAAACTGTAGCTGTAGCTACGCCGTGTTGCCCGGCTCCGGTCTCAGCGATAATCCTGCGTTTCTTCATTCTCAGCGCAAGCAAAATCTGGCCTAAGGTGTTATTTATCTTATGCGCGCCGGTATGCAGCAAGTCTTCGCGCTTAAGGTAAATTTTATTTATCCCTAAATGCCTGCTTAAATTCCGGGCAAGATACAACGGTGTCGGCCTGCCGGCGTATTCGCGCAGGTAATAATCCAGCTGCTTATGGAATTTTTTATCGCGCTTTGCCTTGCGGTATTCCTGCTCCAGCTCATCCAGAGCGTAGATCAGGGTTTCCGGCACATACCTTCCGCCAAAGCCGTTAAAATGTCCTGTCTTATCCGGTAACATATATCCCTTTTTTTGTATATACCTGAGTTTCCCCTAATTCCGTATTTTGATACTCAATTAATTCCGGTTTAACCTCAATGACAACGTAACCCGGATCATCCGGTCCGCTATAATATTTTTTCATGAAATCAACCCAAAGCTTATACCTTATTTTTTTATCATGGCGTACTTTTGCCCGGCCCGCTATTTGAACATAAGGCGCGCCTAAGTCATTTATATCCCTGCTGATAGCCAAATGCACATCGGGATTCTTCATCACCTGGCTTACTTTCCTTGAATTCCGAAAAGTGCAGATATATATGTTGAATCCTTCGCTATGGCACATTACCAGCCTTACCCACGGCTTCTTTCCCGCCAGCGTCGCCAAACAAGCCAGCTTTCGCCCTGCGATTACTTCCAGGATTCTCTGCTTTAATTCGCTTCTGGTTAATAACCTTCGTTTCACTTATGCCCTTTCGCTGCCTTGATAAATTCTTTCACTTTCCGGGTGTCTTTTTTGCCCGGTTTAATTTCTAAAGAACTTGAAGCATCCACCCACGCAGGATGCACAATTTCTATTGCCTTTTTGACATTTCCCGCGTTAAGGCCGCCGGATAAAAAAACCGGGCGCCTCAGGCCGTCTATGTGCCTGACCATCTTCCAATTAAATGCCCGGCCTGTCCCGCCGAATTTTGTTTCCATAAAAGTATCGAACAAATAGGCAAAAGGCATGTAATCCAAAACGTGCTCAAGATGCGTTTTATTTTTTACCCTGAATGCCTTAATCACTTTGTAACCTTTGAACCGGCTGCAAAACTCGGGGGACTCGTTTCCGTGAAACTGCAACATATCTAAGCCGCATAATTTTGCAATACGGCGGATTGTTTTTTCCCGGGCATTAACAAACACTCCTATTTTTGCGATATGAGGATGAAGGGAGAGCCCTTTTACAATCTCGCTTACTTTTTTAGGCGCAATATAGCGCGGGCTCTTTTTATAAAATACAAACCCGAGGGCATCGCATCCGGCTTCTGCAGAAGCAGCCGCATCATCCCAATTAGTTATCCCGCACACTTTAACCTTTATCATTAAACTACCACCCCATTATTTCCTCAATTTTGCGCCTGACATCCTCTGCCTGCATAAATGCCTCTCCGATCAGAACTGCGCTTACGCCGAGGATCTTAAGGAACAAAATATCCTGATGCGCCTGTACCCCGCTCTCGACCACAATCACTTTTTCTTTAGGGATCAGCGGGAATAATCTTTCGGTAACCTTAAAATCTACTTCCAGCGTATGCAAATCGCGGTTATTTATGCCGATTAAAGGGATACCTTTTAGCCCTAAGGCCTTTTTTAAATCTTTTTCGCTATGGATCTCGACCAAATAATCCAGCCCAAGTCCGGAAGCTATCTGGGTTAATTCCGACAATTTATCTTTGGATAATAAATCCGCGATTAAAAGTACGGCGTCAGCGCCAAAAAAACGCGATTCATAAACCTGGTACGGCTCAAGGATAAAATCCTTCCTTAAAACCGGCTGTTTGGTTATCTTTTTAACCTCGTTAATATAGGAAAGGCTCCCCTGAAAAAAATCCTCTTCGGTCAATACCGAAATTGCCTGCACATCGGCCTCTTGATAAATCCGCGCAATTTCTTCGAGGTTAAAATCAGGCCGGATAACCCCGCAGGAAGGAGATGCCTTTTTTATTTCCGCAATCAGCGAGATGGTGCGCGGCTTATTGATTGCTTCGATAAAAGGGCGGGTTGCGGAAAGACCTTCTATTTTTACTTTTAATTCTTCTTCGGGGAACTGTTGTTTAGCTAATGATATTCTTTCTTTTTTTTTATTAACGATTTCTTTTAAAACGCCGCCTTTTATCACGATTACTCCAAAGAATATTTTCTTAGTAAATTTAATTTTTCTAATGCCCTGCCTGATTTTATCGACTCATCGGCTAACTCAACGCCTTCTTCAATGCCTTCTTTAATAGTTTTTGCTTTTGTTATATCTGCTGTATATATCGCAGCTGCGGCATTTAATAAAACAATATCCCGTTTTGGCCCTTGCTCTTCTTTTAAAATATTGATTATAATTTCTGCGTTGTCAGGCGCATCCCCTCCCGTTAAATCTCCGGGATTTGCTTTATTAAAACCAAAGTCTGCATAGTTTATTATATCTCTATGTACTTTACCCTGACGCACTTCAAAAACATCAGTTAGGTCCGTTGTAGTTATTTCATCTAGCTGGTCTCTGCCACAGACAACTAATGCATGCTCTATCTTCAAATTTCCCAATGCATATGCTAAATTATGCGCCCAGCCGCTATTATAGACTCCTACCAACTGATGCGTAGCATTAGCAGGATTACTCAAAGGCCCTAGGAAATTAAAAATAGTCCTTGCTCCTATTTGTTTTCTCGCCTCCATAGCATATTTCATCGCTGGATGAAAATTTTGCGCAAACAAAAAAGTAATACCGATTTCATCAAGGCATCTTTCTGCTCTTTCTTTGCTCATATTTATATTTACACCCAATGCCTCCATAACGTCTGCGCTTCCCGACTTGCTAGACACAGAACGATTACCGTGTTTAGCAACAACGATACCAACGCCGCTAGCTACAAAAGCCACTGCAGTTGAAATATTAAAGGTGTGCTTCCTGTCTCCGCCTGTTCCGCAAGTATCTAATACAACCTTGTGTTTGGTATGTATTTTTGTAGCGTAGCGGTGCATAATCCTGACAGCTGCTGCTAACTCTTCGGAAGTTTCACCTTTTTGATTCAAGCTCATTAAAAAAGAGGTTATCCGAGACGTATCAACTTTACCGCCCATAACCTCTTCCATAACCGCTTCCATCTGATGCGCAGTTAGATCGTTTCCTCTTGACAATACCTCTATTGCTTCCTGAATCATAACTTCAAAAAATTTGCCAATATGTTTTTGCCTTCGCGGGTCAATATGGACTCGGGATGAAACTGCACCCCCCAAAGAGGATACTTTTTATGCTTTAATCCCATAATTTCATCATCTTTTGTCCAGGCAGTTATCTGGAGGCAAGGGGGCAAGCTCTTTTTTTCAACCAGCAATGAATGATAGCGCGTGGCTTCAAAAGGATTGGGTATGCCCTTAAAAATATCTTTTTGATTATGGTAAATTAAAGAGGTTTTTCCGTGCATCAGGCGCTTGGCATTTACAATCCGGCCGCCATAAACATAACCGATGCCCTGATGGCCGAGGCAGACTCCCAATATGGGTATTTTTCCGGCCAATTCAAGGATCACATCGCACGATATACCGGCATCCTCCGGCCTGCCCGGGCCGGGAGAAATTACGATTTTTTCCGGCTTCAGTTTCCTAATCTGGCTTACGGTTATTTTATCATTCCGGTATACCCTGATTTTCTTGCCTAACTCGCCCAGATACTGCACAAGATTATAGGTGAATGAGTCGTAATTATCGATCATCAAGATCATCTGTTTACCCTAAAATCCCCTATTCTTTTTCTTTCCAGATTTTTGCGCCTAAATTTTTTAATTTTTCCTCGATATTTTCGTATCCGCGCTCAAGATGATAAATTCTAAAGACCGAGCTTTTCCCCTTGGCTGCCAAACCGGCTAAGACCAGGCACGCGGATGCGCGCAGGTCTGAAGCCATTACCGAAGCGCCGGAAAGCCCATTTACCCCCTCCACTATTGCATGCGGGCCTTCCCTCTGTATGCGCGCGCCCATACGGTTAAGCTCGGACACATGAATAAACCTGTCCGGGTAAATCTTTTCCGTAATCAGGCTGATGCCGGAAGTAACGCTCATTAAGCTCATCATCTGTGCCTGCATATCGGTGGGAAAACCCGGATAAGGAAGCGTGGTAATGTTTACCGGTTTAAGGTCATTTTTGCAATTTACGCGGATTGAGTTGTCGCCGATATCTAAAGAAACCCCTGCCTCTTCTAATTTATCAATCACTGCCCCCAGATGATGCGCAAATGCATTCTTTATCAGAATATCTCCCCGGGTAATTAACGCAGCAATCATAAACGTCCCGGCTTCAATCCGGTCGGGAATAACTTTGTGCTCTGCCCCATGCAATTCTTTTACGCCCTCAATTTCAATAACCGGAGTACCGTGGCCTTTTATCTTTGCGCCCATCTTTATCAGAAATTCTGCCAAATCCGTTACTTCCGGCTCGCAGGCAGCTGCTTCAATTACTGTTTTACCGCCTGCCAGGACTGCCGCCATCATTACATTAGCCGTAGCCAACACTGACGAACCATATACCCCGCCTAAATACATATGCGCCCCTTTAAGCTTATCCGCAGTTGCCGCCACATAACCCGATTCGATATTTATATCTGCACCCAAGGCCTTTAAACCCTTAAGGTGCAAGTCCACCGGCCGCACGCCGATAATGCACCCGCCCGGAAGTGAAACCTTTGCCTTTTTTAGCTTTCCTAAAAGCGGGCCTAAAACACAGAAAGACGCGCGCATGGTAGAAACCAGCTTATAATCGGCAATGTATTTTTTATTTTTAGTCGCAGTAACCGTAACTGTGCCCTTATTCAGCTCGGCATTTTTGCCTAAGGAGCGTAAAATCTTTAACATCGTATTTGTATCGCGCAAATTCGGCACGCTACGGATAATGCAGGGTTCATCCGTTAATAACGTCGCCGCCATAATCGGCAAACTTGAATTTTTGGAACCGGATACTTCCACTTCTCCCTTTAGCCTTGTTTTGCCTTCAACGATTAATTTATCCATACGCCTACCTCTATTTTTAGCGGGTTAGTTTTGCCGCAATTACCCGGTCAATCCGGTTATAATCTTTAACTATTTCAATTATCTCAAAATTTTTATATTTTTGGAAAATATTTTCGATTTTTTCCTTCTGCCCGAAACCGATCTCCATAATTAAAAATCCGCCTGCCTTTAGATAATGTCCGGCTTGAGGGATTATCCGGGAGTAAAATTTTAAGCCGGTAACCCCACCGTCTAATGCAAGGCGCGGCTCGCACCTTACTTCCGGCTGCAAGGTATTTATTTCGCAAGCGGGAACATAAGGAGGATTGCTTACAATCAGCCCATAGCCTATAGCCGATAGTCTATAGTTTTGAAATAAATTACTCTGTAAAAAATCAACTTTTACATTATTTAATAATGCATTTTGCTTAGCTATCTGTAAAGCTTTTTCCGAAATATCAGTCGCATAAACTTTTACATTTTTAATAAATTTTGCTAAGGAAATGGCGATGCATCCTGAGCCAGTACCTATATCTAGTATCCTTAGCGGATTAGAAACCGAACGGCTTAAAGATTCGGCTATTTTTATGG
>Ga0105164_10001167_pt1 | contig 17049 bp, 17 predicted proteins | sample VDWuncwatermetaG_FD_89674 | JGI IMG/M metagenome (GOLD analysis project Ga0105164, IMG submission 89674) | Wastewater microbial communities from Netherlands to study Microbial Dark Matter (Phase II) - VDW unchlorinated drinking water | ecosystem: Environmental > Aquatic > Freshwater > Drinking...
CAGGCCGAGTCCAAGAAATGATTCTTTCGGGTCGCGCAGACAGGCGTTCAGGATAAAAAAGAGGGTGGTCACAATAAAGAGAAGCGGAACGACTGGATAGCCCCAAACCTTATAGGCTCTTTTCTGGTCGGGGAATTTTCTCCTTAAGATAAATACGGAAAACCCTGTCATTCCAAAGAAGACCGCAATAGCCACTGTGGTATACGTCAAGATTTCTTCGAAACCCTTCGTGAGGACAAGCGCTGAGGCGATCGCGGCATTAAACCAGAGAGCGATGACAGGCGTATGAAGATCCGGATGGAGCTGACTGAATTTTTCAAAGAGAGGATGGTCCTCACCGAGGGCGTAGAGGATTCTTGCCCCCGTTAAGATATAGCCATTGAGTGCTCCAAAAGCCGAAAGAGCGACCATCAGAGACACGAGACTCCCCCAGGATCCTCCCATGGCCCGCTCCACCATCGTCGCAGCAACAAGTTTTTCCTTCGGCATCATTCCCAGGGGAATATAGTAAAGATAGACCGCGTTAATCAATAGATACAGAACCATCGTGGCCAAAAGCCCATACACAATCGCGCGGGGAAGATTCCGTTCAGGATGTTTCACCTCTTCCGCCACATAGGCCGCTTCTGTCCACCCGCCATAAGTCCACAACACAAAAATCAGCGCCACGCCGAGAGACTGGACCGTTTCGAAAGAAACGCCTTCCGGGAAAAAAGGGTGAAGGGACGACGCCGTGGTGTGGGCACGACTGATTCCGAAACTGATGATCCCAATCATCGCAGCAACCTTCAGAAGCGTGAAAAAATTCTGAACATATTTCCCCCACTGGACCCCGACAATATTCGTCACTGTCAAAACCAAAATGGAAAGACAGGCAATTCCCTTCAAGGTCTCTTCTCCATAATGAAAAATATGGCGGAGGTATTCCGCAAAGACGAAGGCGAGCACGGCAATCGTTCCGGTACGTTCGATGAAAAGTTTCGTCCATCCGAAAAGAAACCCGGTGAGATTCCCGTAGGATTCCCGAAGATAGACATAATCCCCCCCTGTTTTTGGAAAGGATGAAGCGAGTTCTGCATAACAGAGTGCGCCACACAGAGAGAGAAGCCCGCCGATGAGCCAGACTAAAAGCACCAAGAAGGGGGCATGAAGATGGGCGGCAATGGAGGCGGGGGTGCGGAAAATGCCGGCGCCGATGATGCAGCCGACGACGAGGAGAGAAGCATCGAACAAATTGAGCTCGCGGAGAAAACCCTTCTTCAAGTCATTTCCTCGATATACTGGTTTACTGTTTACGGTTTACGGTGTACAGTAAACTGTAAACCGTACACCGTACACAACAGCCATTATTATCTTCCGTGATCCCTCTCATAGTGCCAGTGCCAAGGTTCAAAGCTGGTCCCCCAGGGGTTATCCCGGGGATAGGAAAGAAAAAAACCATAGGTTTTCGCATGCTGGGTCAGCCACCGATATTCGGGGAGCGCTTCGAAGGCCTCGGGGTTATCCTCTCCGTTAATTCCTTCCTCATTAATGAAATCAATCGCCTGATGTTCCGGCGCACCATGTTCGCTGTGCCCCGGCAAAGCGACAAACCGGTTCGCCTCACGGACAGAATAGTGATGCTTCGGGAGATAATAGAGAAAAAGATAAAGCTGATAGGCTGGGGAGCGATACCCCGAGTCTACATAAAGCACCCTCCCCAGCTCTTTCTTCATCGTCTCCATCATCTCCTGATAGGCCTCGTAGACCTCTTGGGAGAGATACTGTTTGGGGAGACGAAGGGGTGAGTCATTTTTCTGAATGTTCTGGTCCGGCACTTTCACAAAATGGACCTCTTGGCGAGGAGGACCGAAGACATGTGCGGTGGCACCCAATTGTCTCGGGTCCTGCTTCCGGATTTCCTCAAGGAGATTTTTCTGCCGCGCCGAAAGTGGCGCATAGAGTTCCTCAAACGTCAGAAGATTCATAGAACCGGTCGATTTTCTCTGATCGATGAACGGTTTTAAAACGTTTAAGGTGATTTTAGCGAGATGGATATCCTTCGGCGACAGCCGTTCGGTATCCAAAGAAAAGGCGGATGCTGTGGAAAGAATAAAGAAGGTAATTCCAAAAACGAGACGGCAGCTATTTTCTCTGATCAAGAGGGATGTACGCTAAATCCATCGGACCCGTGTAATTGGACATGGGGCGGATGAGGCGGTTATTGGCATACTGTTCAAGGACATGCGCTGTCCATCCACCGACACGGGCCATGGCAAACAGAGGCGTGAAGAGATCTACGGGAATGCCCAAATAAAACAAGACAGTCGCCGAATAAAAATCGACGTTCACATAAAGTCCCTTTTCGCGGAAGGCCACTTCCTTCACCTTCTCTGAAATGGTGAACCACTTATCCTCCCCTGTGGATTGACTCAGTTTCATGGACATCTGCTTCAGGTAAGGTGCGCGGGCATCTTCCGTTCTGTACACACGGTGCCCAAATCCCATGAGCTTCTTCTTCTGAGCAAGTTTCTCCTTCACATAGGACTCGGCGCGGTCTACAGAACCGATTTCGAGGAACATCTCCATGGCGCGCCGGTTGGCAGAGCCGTGCAGGTCCCCTTTCAGGGCCCCGATCGCTGAAACGATGGCGGAATGGATATCCGCAAGGGTCGCCGCAGTCGTCCGCGCCGCAAAGGTCGAGGCATTAAACTCATGATCGGCAAGAAGCACGAGGTATGCCTCCAGTCCCTGAACCGAGTCTGCGTCCGGCACGCGATCAAACATCATGTAAAGGAAATTAGCGGCGTGGGAGAGATCTTTGCGGGGCGTCAGGGGTGTCTTTCCATTTCTTATTCGCTGAAATGCGGCGATAATGGTCGGCATTTGCGCAATGATTCGGATTCCCTTCCGCCGGTTCGCTTCCTCGTTATACCCGCGGCCATCCGGATCATAGAGCGATGAAAGAGACACGGCTGTCCGAAGAACGGCCATGGTGGAAGCATCTTTCGGAAGCTGCGTGAGGGCTTGAATCAGCGGAGGAGGGAGTGCCCGTTCATTGGCAAGTCTCGCAGACCATTCCGACAGCTGCTTTGGGTTGGGGAGGGTTCCGAACCATAAAAGATAAACAATTTCTTCGTAAGAAGTGCGAAAGACCAGTTCCCCGATATCATAGCCGCGGTAAATGAGGCGACCCTTTTTCCCGTCGATAAAACAGATGGCGCTATCCCCTGCCACCACGTCCTCAAGACCTCGTGGCATCACTTTTTCATCAACCATCCGAAACTCCGCTCCTTTGAAGAGATGGAGATAGTTTATTATCGGCAATAAGAAAATGGATAGGATTGAAAACGAACGCAATTATCTTAACGGAGAAGGTGAGAAAAGGCAAGAATTTTTTTTCAGGGAGAGGGTATTTTATATAACCTTAATAAATACAATAGGATATGAAACTAACAATCAGTGAAATCCAAGAAGTCTTCCTCCTTGATAGACAAAAAAGGAAGCTCCATAAGCGAGGAAAGACATGTAGGCGAACATAAAAATGGGCCACTTCCAACTTCCTGCTTCCCGACGGACTACTGCAAGCGTAGACATGCACTGGCAGGCGAGAGCGTAAAAAACGAGGATCGACAAACCGACCAAGGGCGTGTAGTGAGACTGCAACAGTTTCAGAAAATTTTCATCCCTGCTTGCGGACTTCACAGTTGTGGATTCAATGCGATGAACAATTGCGAGTGTGCTTACAAAAACCTCCCGCTGGGCGAAAGAAGCGAGAATGCCAACGTCGATTTTCCAGTCAAAGCCGAGGGGACGCAATACAGGTTCCATCCAATGGCCAACTTTCCCGGCGATGCTTTCTTCAAGAACATGAGAAGGGAAAGACATGAGTGCCCAAAGTACCATCGAAAGAATGAGAATCACAGATCCTGCCGTTTTGAGAAACACCTTGATCTGGTTTCTGACCAAGAGAAAAACGGTTTTCCAGTGAGGCATCCGGTAAGGAGGGAGTTCCAGAAAAAAATGAGAAAGCTCCGAAGAACGGATGCCTCGTTTAAAGATCCATGCCATGATCATGGCGGCAAAAATTCCGAGGAGGTACATGGAAAGGAACACTATCCCCTGGAGGTTAAAAACTCGCCCTACGGCAATAGGAGGAATAAGGGCAGCGGTCACAAGGGCGTAGATGGGGAGTCTGGCACTACACGTCATAAATGGGGAGACCAAAATCGTCACGAGTCTTTCTTTTCGATTTTCGATAGTGCGCGTCGCCATAATCCCTGGGACAGCGCAGGCAAAACAGCTGAAAAGGGGAAGAAACGATTTTCCGTTCAGCCCCACTTTCGACATGAGTTTATCCAAAAGAAAGGCACCGCGGGCAAGATATCCTGTATCGTTTAAAATGCCGATAAAAAGAAAGAGGATCGCGATTTGAGGGAGAAAAACAATGATAGAACCAACACCGGCCAAAATCCCATTCACCAAAAAGCTGCGTAAGAGGGTGCTGGGAATCACTGCTGAAAGTACTCTTCCTAAAAAATCGACGCCACTCTGAATCCAACCCATCGGCCATAACGCCCAGGTAAAGATGGACTGAAAGATCAAAAGTGTCACGGCAAGAAAGAGGACCGGACCCAGGACAGGATGAAGAAAAATCTGATCCAGCATTTCTTGGCATGGATCTCTTTTTGGAGGATGTCTTACAATTCCTTTGAGATTTTCTTCTACCCCCTGATAGCGGCGTTTCGCATCCATGACATCTTCTTTGACCCACTGGGATCGTGGGGATGCGGAGGAGTTTTTTGAAAAATCGAGCATTTTCTTCTTCAGCGCTTCCAACCCCTCTCCTCTTAGCGCTGAAACGGGGACTGCCGAAACGTGAAATCTCTTCTCCAGGAGGGCCAGATCGATATGAAGTCTTTTCTTTCTGACCTCATCCCAGAAATTGATGGCAAGCACCATCGGAAGCCCGATTCCATGCAGCTGAGAGACAAAATAAAGATCCCTCTCGAGATGGAAGGGATCGACGACGACGACCAGGCCGTCCGGCCGTTCTGCTCCATTCTGCATCCCGGTTAAAACATCACAAACAACACGCTCTTCTTGAGACGCTGCATCTAAGCTATAGCTGCCGGGAAGGTCCAGGAGCTCAGCCTGTACGCCGTTTAACCGGAGGGAACCCCATCGTTTCTCGACGGTGATGCCGGGATAGTTTCCGACACGATGCCGTAAGCCGGTTAAGGCATTAAAGAGGGTGGTTTTCCCTGTATTGGGGATTCCGGCAAGCGCAATCCGCAAAGGCACTATGTCTTCACACGTTGAGCAAAATTTTTTTTGCATCGTTTCCTCGCAGGGCGAGAAGGTAGCCGCGCACCTCTATTTCAACAGGATCTCCAAAAGGGGCTCTCCGGATGAAAAGGATAGGCGTCCCCGGTACAAGTCCCAAGTCCGCCAGACGCTTTTGGAAAGCCGCTTCCCCTTCAAGCCGTTCGATGACACCGCCTGTCCCAGGTTTAAGATAAGTTAGAGGAACGATTGACATTTTATCCTTTCGACGCTGCAATCAAAAAGAAATCGGTGATCATTGCAACAAAAAATCCCACCAGGAGCCCGATTTCCACCACGGCCTCTTCTTTGAGTTGTCGCCCCAGATGCAAAAGTTCTCCCACAATGTAAAGGATCGTCCCTGAAGCGAGCGCCAGACAAAAAGTTTCTGTCGGTTTGTTGACCCACCATCCGCCGAGGATCGCACCAAGCAATGTCGGGCCACCGCCGACCAATCCTGTCACAGTGAGAAACCTCCAACTTACTTCGTGACCGGAAAGGGGGGCTGCGATTCCGAATCCTTCCGTCGCGTTATGAAGGGCAAACCCGATCGCAAGAAGCCACGCCAGATGAAGCGCGCCGGAGGCATACCCCTGACCGATGGCAAGTCCTTCGCTGAGATTATGGAGACCTAATCCGACTGCAATCATCATCGCAAGCTGTTTGGCACGGGTTTTTGGAGCGATGCCGTCTTTTGCCGTCCCTAGAAAACGCCGTTCAAAGTACACCAGCCCGAGAAGTCCGATTGAAAATCCGAGGATAAACAGCCCTCCAAATCCAAATGCACTGCTGAAGGAAGTGCCGTTCTGAACCGCTTCCTCAATCAGTTCCTCGATCTCCTCAAGAAGATGACCGGTGATCTCCACCAGCAAAAAAATGAGAATGCCGGTGGATACCGCATTCAGAAACGCTTTAACCTTCAATGTGACATGCCGTAGACGCGCAACCGGAAGCCCCAAAAAGATCGTCCCACCAGCCAAAAGTCCAAGCATCCACGAATGGTTTGTCATCAAAATTCGACCTCCACGATACTTTTAAACTGCAGATCATCACTTCCCCGCGTCAGCCCAAAAGCGGGCCCTATAAGCAGACGTACGTGCGACGTCAAACGCGTATAGAGCCCGGGCATAATCAATAGTTCATGATCGCGGTCAAACCCGAAATCTTTCGAGTCCCCCAACCCTTGTTTGAGTTCGACGCCCAAGCGGGTCTGCGGTGTCACAGCGTAATTCGCCCCCGCGGTATACTCATATCCCCAGGGGCTATCCGTATTGATTTTCTTTTCAAAGACGAAATTGCCGACAACATTCCACGGCCCGAAGTCCTTATTGAGAATAATTTTGTTCTCGACTTCATCGCTATTTTTTTCACGGTGACCGTCCGGATTCTTGTATTCTGTGTAAAGGGCTACATCCACGGGCCACTCTCCCGCTTCCGCAAACCGCAGTTTGGTCTCCACCTTGAAGGCATCCCGTTCCCAATCCTTCGTGCGGTCCCACGTATAGACTTCATAGTAAGCCACCTGAAGGTGATCTGTAACCCCATATTCGAATTCAATCTGATGTTTTGAGTGATAGGTGCCGTCGTTATCCAGATCTGACAAGTTCATGTCATTATAGAATTCTACCTCGACCTCCCCTTGGTCGGCGGTGTGATAACCCTGGTTGACAAGATACTCCCGCGCCTCCACTGAGCCGCCCCCGATCCCCATCCAAATTCCCAATAGTCCAATTCCAATGATTCGAGACTTCATTCGAACTCCCCTCTTGCCACACGGCAAACCTCATCGAGTGTTTCACTCATAGATGATATTGCGACTCATTCTCAATTATAGGGAAAAAATAATTAATGCGCGGTCCTACAGTGCTGGCAGAGCCCGTAAATTTTATGGGAATGGGAGAGAATCTTAAACCGATATTGCTTCGCCACTTTTTCCTGTTCGGCCTCGATGGGCACATTCTCGAATTCGGTGATCCGCCCACATTTAAGACACATTAAGTGATCATGATGATGTCTTCCCAGCCGACTTTCATAGAGGCGGTAACCGCGGTCAAAATCGTGAACATCCAAAACGTCAGAATGGGCCAGAAGTTTCAAGGTCCGGTAGACCGTAGCCCGTGAAATTCCCGCATGTTTCCGGCGTAACGACTCATACAGATCCTCCGCGCTGAAATGCCTGTGGTGCAGGAGTGCCCTCTGCAGAAGTCGTTTCCTCTGTTCGGTCAGTCGGATCCCCTTCTCGCGAAAGAGTGTCTCTAGATCGGCCACAAGAACCCTCCAGATCCCTCGCATCAAATGGAAAACAAGGATTGCTCGGGATCAATTCACCCTTGTCATCTCCGATGTCAAGGGTTCATTGAGATTGAGTCTCAATTTCATATATTAGCGTTTTGAGGAAAGGTTGTCAAGAATTATTTTTATTATGGCAGGTGACGTAAAATCGCCCAGAAGGTCTTAAGGGTGGCGGGAAAACTTCCTCGGAAACTCCCGCTGAGCTTCGATCCCCCGATCCGCCTCCGGTAACGGACTGGAATTTCACAGGTTCTCACCCCCTTTTTGGCAGCTTTGAGTTGCATTTCAATATTCCAACCGTAGGAATGGTCCTGCATCTTAAAACTTTCGAGGACGGAATAACGGATCGCTCGGAAAGGTCCGATATCCGTATACTTTTTCTTGAAAAAAAGTTTCATCAGAAAACAGGCAATCCGATTGCGTTCCAACACCTGAGGTTGAATGGATCCCTTCTCCCAACTTCCGAGGAGCCGGGAGCCGAGAACAAAATCAGCTTCCCCCTTTGTAAGGGGATCCAGAAGTTGGGGGAGTTCCTCTGGAAAATCGCTGTAATCGCCATCCAAAAAGACAACGATATCCGGGTGATCCAGAGTCCGGAGCCCCGTCAGACAGGCGCGGCCGTAGCCACGACGGGGTTCATGAACCACTTTGGCCCCCCGCGATCGGGCAATCATGACGCTGTCGTCGCTACTACCATTGTCGACAACGACGATCTCATGGACCAGCGGCTTTGGAATGGCATCTAGCACAAGAGAAATTGATTTCGCTTCATTCAGGACCGGAATGACCACAGAGACTTTCATTTTTCCTCCAAAAGAGGAAGGATTATCTGTTCAATTTCCTCCTTTTCCTTATATCCAAAAAGTTTTCGCCGGATAAAACCTTTTCGGTCGATCAAAAAGGCTGTGGGCAGAAAGATAACCCCCTGATAATCTTGGATAATTTTATCATTTCCCAGCGCTACAGGGTACGTGACGCCCTTTTCTTGGATAAACCGTAGAAGAGATCTTTTTGAATCGCCGAGGGAGATGCCGACGATCACAAATCCTTTTCCTTGATAAGTATGATACAGCGAAACGAGATGAGGGGTTTCCTCAATGCAAGGAGGGCACCAGGACCCCCAAAAATCGAGGTAAATGACCTTTCCTGAAAAATCCTCCAGACGGACTGGTTCATCCTTGGGGCTCAGAAGACTGAAAGAAGGGGCTTTTTGAAAATGGGCCTCTCCCCAACCGGTGGTCGTATCACTCAAAACACCCCCGATTCCACAAACAAGAAAAATAGCGACGAAGAGGACTCTGGCATTCATCGGGGTGTCTCCTATAAGTTAAACAAGCGAACCAAAGGAGCAAGGGTTTTATTCAAAAAATTCGTCAACAAGAAAAAGGTATTTGTGACGAGAAGCAGCCCCACCCCCATCAGCACCAGCCCGCTTCCAACTTCGACTCCGTGGAGGTACCGTTTTATTTTCTGAAAAGAGGACAAAAAAAGGTTCATTGCAAGCGCCGATAGAAAAAAAGGAATGCCGAGGCCGAGCGAGTAAATCAATAAAAAAAAGATTCCTTTCTGAAAACTCTCCGACGTCCCCGCAAGGACGAGAATTGAGCCCAAAATCGGACCCACACAAGGGGTCCATCCAAATGCGAAAATGACGCCAACTAAAAACGATCCTAAGAATCCGGTGGGGTGGGGTAGAGAAAACTTTTTTTCCCTCAATAGAAAATTAGTTTTGAGAAAACCGGCGAGCGTGGCCCCCAGGAAAATCACAAAAAGACCACCGAGTTGCCGGACGATTTTCTGATATTGGGCAAAGAGCCTCCCCAAAACGCTCGCGGAAGCCCCTAAGGTCACAAAGACGCACGAAAACCCCAAAATAAAAAGAAGCGCATGGAGACTGACGTTTCGGAAAAATCCTTCTCTCTTCCTCCCCCCTGAAAGCTCCTCGACGGAAAGACCCGTAATATAGGAAAGGTACGAGGGGATAAGCGGGAGGACGCACGGTGAAAGGAAAGAGGCCACTCCGGCAAAAAAGGCAAAAAAGATAGTGACGGATCCCGACATCACAGACTACCTCTCCAGTTTTAAAAGTAGACGGTACGTCCTTTCAGGAAGTTCTTCAGCATTCTCATGCATCTGATGAAGATGTTCTTTCAAAAGAGAGAGGTCCTCAGGAGTATCCACATCATACCAAGGTCCCAAGACGGCTACTTTCCCCTCCAGGTGACGATTCTGAAAAAGGGTTTCCTGAAACACAGAGGCACTCCCCCAGCGGATATGTTCGAAAAGTTCAGGATGAGGTTTCCTCATTCCGATGAGATAATACCCTCCGTCGAGACTCGGGCCGATGACGACTTCATACCCATCCAAAAGAGAGAAAGCCTCTTCCAGGTAAATCGTCGGGAGGGTCGGACTGTCCGCGCCGATCACAATACTTTTTCCTGCCCCGTTTGAAAAACTCCACTCAAAATAATTTTTCAATCTCTCTCCAAATCCGGAGCCGCATTGCGGCAAAAACGTCACTTCATGATTCTGAGAGGAAAACAGGTCTTGAGAAGGAGGATTGCCCAAATAACAGACTATCTTGACGTCACAAGAAAAACCTATTAACTTTTCCAAGGTATCTTGAACAAACGCTTCGTAGAGACGCCCCACATGTTCCTTCGAAAAACTTGCACGTAATCGGGTCTTGGCATCCTCTCCATCCGGCGATTTCATGAAAACCGAAAGGTATTTTTTCATTCTACGCTTCACAAAAGAGGATAATGAGGGAGCTGTTCAAGCACATACTGGCGGATCCGGTCCACTTTGGGAAGAGGGCGCACCCATCTTTTCTTTTCAAGAAGCCCCTCCAGAAGTTCCTCTCTTTTGGCACCGCAGTTACAGCGGCGATGGCGGGGACTCTCTCGCCGAGGGACGACTTGAGACGCATAACACCTTTTGCACCGAAGTACTGATTTCTCACCGGATAACTTCCCCCGTTTGGCAAGAGGCTTTCCTTCAACCTCCACAATATCCATGGCAAAATCGATCACCGAGCTACTACTCATGGAAGTGCCGATGCCATATCCGTACACCCACGGGTTCAGTTGAAGGATGTCTTCCTCGTCGAGCCCACCGCTTGCGAGAAGTTTCACATGTGAATGGCCACGCAAGTCAAGTTCCCATCGGACCTCTTTAAGAATGTCTACAAAATTCCCCCGCCGGCTGGAAGGGGTATCTAAACGTACACCAAAAAGATTTTTCCCCAGCACTTCAGCAGCACGGATCGCCTCGAATTTCTCATCCGAAAGCGTATCGATGAGGCAGATCCGCTTGACGTTTTTCTCGATCGTCTCATCGAAAGCGCGGATCGCTTCTTCCGAACTTCCTAAAAGAAGAATCAGGGAATGGGGCATTGTTCCAACAGGTTGGAGGCCGATAAAAGAAGCTCCTTTAACGGATGACACGCCGTCGCATCCCCCAAGGTAAGCGCTTCGCTCCACCATCGGCGCAAGGGCGGGATGGATACGGCGGGAACCGAAGCTGAAAAGGGCACGATCGCCCGCGAGTTTCCGTAACCGGCTCGCTTTCGTCGTAATGCCGGAGGCCTGGCAGAGAAACCCTAAAAGAGCCGTCTCAAATTCGAGAAACGCAAGGTAATCCCCTTCAATGACCATCACCGGTTCGCCAAGGCGAAAAAGCGTCCCCTCCGGCATCGCCCGTACATTCACAGGAAGTCGCGAAAGAAGCCGGGCTGCCTCCTCAATCCCTGCCAACACGCCATAAGGCCAGTTGTGGGGAAACTTCTTCACGATGAATTCGGCCTTGACCCGGCGATGAAGTCTTTTTTTCTGGAGAATTTTTTTTGCTCGGACAAAGTAAACATCCGTGACCTTGCCCCTCAGAATTTCTTCTTCTTTAGCGATATGAAACATTTTTCCCTGACGCTTAGCGTGTCCGGATTCGGATGACGTCAAGCTGTTTTCTAATCTCCTGGAGCTCCTGGAGGATTTTTTCCTGATTTTTCAGGATTTGGGCCACCTGTTTTGAAAGATCTTCCTCCGCCCAGACACCGGGATGTACCTGAAACAAGAGAAACGTTCCCAAAAATAACGCTCCCACCAGGATTACTAATAGATTTTTTCTCATTCCAACCTCCTTCAATGAGGCCACGACTTACGGAACGCCAAGTGATGTAAGTCGTTAGGCCGAATTGAACCCTTGACATCGAAGATGTCAAGGGTCGGCTTCATTTATTATACCAAGAAAAAGGGACGATGCAGGAAGGAATTAAAAAATAAGATTGAAGAGGAAGCCGAGGAAGAGAACCTGGGGAACTGTGATAAGCACCATCCAGAGGGCGGTCCGTTTGCCGATATTGGACCAAAGGAGACTGATTTCGGTATAGTCTGTAATCACGCCGGCCATGAGAAAAACGAAACTATTCCCGAAAGCGCCCGTGGAACGATAGAGCTCAAACGCCAAAGGAGCACTCCCTTCAGAACAGGTTTCGATGACGGTGGCCGCAAGCAGTGTCACAAAAAGACCGAGGAGCGTCGGCCCAAAGAAACGGTGGAAGACCTCCTGGGGGATGAATGAGGAGGCCGCTCCCGCCAAGACAACTCCTAATAAAACCCACGGAAGGACCATCTCTGAAAGAGTCCCGATTCCGCCCACAATCCCTTTGATATCTCTCAACCACTCCTTTCCTACCCACTGTCTCGCGGCAAGACGTTTCCTAACATCTTCCCAGATGGAGAAATGGTCTGTCACTACGACCGTGTGAGGATTATCTTCTACCCACTTTCGATCGGAAAGCTTTTGAAACAGGAGCCCTGTAACAATGGCAACACCTATTGCCGAAATAATAAAAAACCATCCTTTTACGCCGAAGAGACCGAGGAGAAGAAGTGTTACGGCCATATTGGCCCATGGACTTGCGAGGAGAAAACTGACTACAGAAGCGGTAGAAGCCCCTTTCTTATAAAGGGCCATCGAGAGGGCAAGGATTCCGTGACTGCAAGTACTTGCAAGAAACCCCAAAAATGTCGCGTAGAAAATGGTCTTTTTGGAAGAACCGGCGAGAAAAATAGAGATATATTCCTTGGGGATATAATAATCAATAAGTCCTCCTAACAAAAGGCCGAGCGTTATCGCCCACCAGACGACTTTGAGGTAACCGATAAGGCCGTGATGTAGCGTATGAAGAGGCGGGAAAACCCTGCTCAGGAAAAAAAGAAAACCGAACAGAATGAGACTCAACACCGTTCTTGAAAAAGGAAAACGGGTGTGCTTCTCCGGAGAGGATGCAAATTTTTCCCGGCAATTCTCGGAACAGAAAAAATAGCGCTTTCCCTGTTGTTCGAATGGATAGGGGGTTGTCTCCAACACAGACATCCCACAGATCGGATCTTTCGGCATTTAATGAGCACACGACTTACAGAGCGACAGCGATGTAAGTCGTTCTCCTCTGAAATTCCTGTCTATGCGAATTAAACCCTTGACATCTTCGATGTCAAGGGTCAAATTCAGCCAGAGACTTATGTCACTCTGTTCCATAAGTCTCGGCCTCATTTGACAAACTTATTAATAGTGTCCATCAGTTCATCAATCTTGCCGCTTCCTTTTCCCTCTTTGACCGCCTCTGAAACGCAACTTTCCACATGGCGTTTCATAATAGCGAGGGCCACCTGATCGAGCGCCCGTTGTGCAGCAGTGATCTGGTTAATGATGTCGACGCAATATTTTTCCTGATCCACCATCTTTGTGATCCCTTTGACCTGCCCCTCAATCTTCCGGAGTCGGAGAAGAGCATTCTCTTTGACTTCACGGTTTATCATTTCACACATGCCTCCTTATCTTGCATCATCCATGAACCTTTTGCCCGATCACCCAATCGGCCTGACCTTCTTTCATCTCAAACTTCCACTTCCAGATGAGGTAGACCGCCGGATACACCAAAAGCTCCATGATAAAAGAGGTAAAGAGCCCGCCGACCATGGGGGCGGCCACCCGTTTCATCATGTCAGCCCCTCTTCCCACCGACCACATGATGGGGAGAAGTCCGATAAAGGTCGTCATCACCGTCATCATTTTGGGGCGCACGCGTTTCACGGCGCCGTGAATGACCGCTTCCTCAAGATCCTGATACGTGCGCATCCTCCCTTTTTGGATCGCATCCTCATAAGCGAGGTCCAAAAAGAGGAGCATAAAGACGCCTGTCTCAGCATCCAGACCCATCAGCGCAATCATCCCGACCCATACGGCGATGGAAATGTTGTACTTGAGTAACCACAAAAGCCACACTGCACCAATCAGTGAAAAAGGAACCGCCAAAAACACAATTCCCACTTTAATCCACGATTTCGTATTCATATACAGAAGAAGCGTTATGAGAAATAGGGTGAGAGGGACAATGAGTTTTAACCGTTCACGGACACGGATCATGTTTTCATACTGGCCGCTCCACACCACCGCATAGCCGGCAGGGAGTTTGAGTTCTTTGGCCACAATCCGCTTTGCCTCGATGACATAACTGCCGATGTCCCGTCCGGCCACATCGACGTAAACATACCCCGCAAGCATTCCATTTTCATTACGGATCATCGCCGGTCCCTGTACCGTTTGGATATCTGCGAGTTGCGCGAGCGGAATCTGTTGTCCTGCCGGTGTTGGTACCAGGACACGCTTCAATTTTTCAATGTCGTCTCTAAACTCTCGTGCGTACCGCACATTGACAGGGTACCGCTCAGGACCTTCAACCGTCGTCGTGATATTCTCACCCCCAATCGCAGACATCAAAATCATCTGGGCATCGGAAACGGTCAAACCAAACCGGGCCAGTTGATCCCGTCTGAGGGTGAAATCCAGGAAATAACCCCCGGCCACCCGCTCGGCGTAGATGCTCCTTGTCCCGCGAATATTCTTAAGAATCATTTCAAGATGCATCCCGATCTCTTCGATTTTTTTGAGGTCGGTGCCGAAAACTTTGATCCCGATCGGCGTACGCACACCGGTCGTCAGCATGTCGATCCGGTTTTTGATCGGCATGGTCCAGGCATTTGTCGTCCCGGGGATTTTCAGAGCCTGATCCATCTCGTTGATCAGTTGCTCATCTGTCATATGATCAGGCCAGTAATGACGGAACGGTTTTTGCAACACATCGGGCATCCAAGAATACCACCGATGAACGTTACGCCATTTTTCCTCCGGTTTGAGTGTCACCACCGTTTCCATCATCGAGAAAGGCGCCGGATCTGTTGAACTTTCCATCCGTCCCGACTTGCCAAAGACACGTTCCACCTCTGGAAAACTCTTGAGGATCTGATCCTGTTTTTGCAGAAGCGCTTGGGCCTGTGTGACGGAAATCCCCGGCAAGGTGGTGGGCATGTACAAGAGGGACCCTTCCCAGAGAGGCGGCATGAACTCTGAACCTAACGAAAGATATGCCGGAATCGTGGTAAAGATAAGAGCGACGGCGATGAGAATCGTGAAGACCGGATGGTTCAACACCGCGCGGCAGGCCGGTTCGTAGACACGAAAAAGAGTTTTGCTTACAGGATGCTTTTCTTCCTCGTAATAGGTCCCGACGAAAAGACCGGTCGCTACTTTAGAGGCCCACCCTTCGACTTTGCTCAAGGTGGAGCCCTGAGCCTGTCGATGGGCCCACGGCCATTTGAGTTTGATCGGTTCCATCCGTGTAAAAAGCATTCGGACCGCAGGATCGAGCGTAATGGCAAGAAAGGCGGCGAGGAGCATCGTGAGATTTTTCGCCCAAGCGAGCGGCCTAAAGAGTCGTCCTTCCTGTCCGACGAGTGTAAAAATCGGGATGAAAGAAACGGCGATGACGAGGACTGAGAAGAAAACGGAGGGCCCTACTTCTTTAAGGGCCTGAAGTCGAATCGCATGGTAATCGCCTTTACGCCCCCCCACGATCCATTCTTCCAGACGTTTGTAGGCGTTTTCCACCTCCACAATCGCTCCGTCAACGAGCACCCCGATCGAAATCGCAATCCCCGAGAGGGACATGATGTTTGAGGTGAGATGCATCCCGTAAAGTGGAATGAACGAAAGAATCACAGAAATCGGGATGGTAATAATGGGGACAATCGCCGACGGAAAATGCCAGAGGAATAAGAGAATCACAAGGCTCACAACAATCATTTCTTCAAGGAGTTGTTTCTTGAGCGTTTCGATCGCCTTGAGGATGAGTTCCGAACGGTCATAGGTGACAACAAGTTTCACTCCCGGCGGGAATGAGGGCTCAAGCTCTTTGAGTTTTATCTTCACCTGTTTAATGACGTTCAGGGCGTTTTCCCCGGACCGCATCACCACAGTGCCGGTGACCACATCTCCTTGGCCGTCCAAGTCGGCAAGCCCACGGCGGATCTCAGGGCCGAGGGCGACCGAACCAATGTGTTTGACGAGGATCGGTGTTCCCTTTTGGTCCGTTCCCACAACAATCTCTTCAAAGTCCTGGATCGATTTGGCATACCCCCGTCCGCGGACCATGAACTCAGCACCTGAGAATTCCAGAAGCCTCCCTCCCGCTTCTTGATTCCCTTTCCGGATCGCTTCAACGACACTGGTGAGAGGAATGTTGTATGCAAGCAGCCGATTCGGGTCGACGGTGATTTGGTATTGTTTCACGAAACCGCCGAGAGAGGCGACTTCAGCGACCCCCGGAACGCTTTGAAGGTGATAACGGAGATTCCAATCTTGAAAACTACGCAATTCCTGCAGGTCATGCTGACCGGTGGTATCGACCAAGGCATACTGAAAGACCCACCCGACACCTGTCGCATCAGGTCCCAGTTCCGTCCGGACTCCTTCCGGGAGTCGTGGAATGATTTTGCTCAAATATTCGAGAGTGCGGCTCCTCGCCCAGTAGAGGTCTGTTCCATCCTTGAAGATGACGTAGACATAGGAAAAGCCGAAATCGGAGAATCCTCGGACGGCCTTGACCCTTGGGGCTCCGAGCATGGCGGTCACAATCGGATAGGTCACCTGGTCCTCGATAATGTCCGGACTTCTGTCCCAACGGGAGTAGATGATCACTTGCGTGTCTGAAAGATCCGGGATCGCATCGAGGGGAATATTCTGAATAGAGCGGACCGCCACAATCATCGCGACGGCCGTGAGGGTCAGTACCAAGAATTTATTGTGTGCGGAGAATTCGATAACCTTCTCGACAAAGCCACCCTTATGGGAAGGACTACTGGCCATGAGTTTGTCCCCCGTCCTCCATCCCTTCCAAAGCCGCCTTCAAACGGCTCTCTGAATCAATGAGAAAGGTGGAACTGGTCACAATTTCTTCACCCTCTGATACTCCTGAGAGAATTTCAACATACGATTCGGAACGCTGACCGACAGACACCTCTCTTGCCACAAAATGCCCTCCGGGATGGACCACGAAGGCCACTTTGCGCGTTCCTGTATCCAAAACCGCCTGTTCAGGAATGACCAGCCGGTTTC
>Ga0105164_10001168_pt1 | contig 17047 bp, 14 predicted proteins | sample VDWuncwatermetaG_FD_89674 | JGI IMG/M metagenome (GOLD analysis project Ga0105164, IMG submission 89674) | Wastewater microbial communities from Netherlands to study Microbial Dark Matter (Phase II) - VDW unchlorinated drinking water | ecosystem: Environmental > Aquatic > Freshwater > Drinking...
ATGAAGATGATTTTCGGTTTTCTCCAAAAGGTCTTCCTTTTCAAGATCGACAAGGATTCTTTTACGGCACTCAAAACGGTCAAGCCCTTTATAGGGCCCCGCCTCCTCATTCATCGTTCCATCCGGATTCATAACGTTCACAGATGGGAGTTTATGTTTTTGGCCCATCAAAAAGTCGTTCGGGTCATGCGCAGGGGTGACTTTGACAACGCCTGTCCCAAAAGCGGGGTCGACAAATTCATCTTCAATCACTTCGAGAGGTCGTTTGAGAATCGGGAGAATAATTGTTTTCCCACGAAGATACTGATACCGGTCGTCTTTAGGATTGACGGCAACAGCGGTATCTCCGAGAAGCGTTTCAGGACGCGTGGTTGCGACAACCACAAAAGAGCTGCTTTTCTCAATCGGATAACGGATATAATACAGATGCCCTTCGAGATCCTGATGAGGCGCCTCTTCGTCCGAAAGGGCCGTCTGACACCGAGGACACCAGTTGATGATGTAATGACCCCGATAGATGAGCCCTTTTTCGTAGAGGCGGATGAAGACTTCCTGAACCGCACGGGAAAGTCCCTCATCCATCGTGAAACGTTCCCGGCTAAAGTCGCAGGAGGCACCGAGACGTTTGAGTTGCTTGATAATCGTTCCGCCGTACTCTTCGCGCCATTTCCACACCCTCTCGACAAATTTCTCGCGGCCGAGGTCATGGCGGGTCTTTCCTTCTTTCGCAAGCGCTTTCTCAACAACATTCTGCGTCGCAATTCCGGCGTGATCTGTACCAGGAACCCAAAGGGTCACGTGACCCTCCATCCTTTTCCAACGGATGAGAATATCCTGGATGGTATTATTCAGGGCATGACCCATATGGAGAATTCCCGTGATATTCGGCGGGGGAATGACAATGGTGTAAGGTGTCTGGCGGGGATCGCGCCGGGCGCTAAAATACCCTTCCTTGACCCAGAACGGATACCACTTTTCTTCGACTTCTTTGGGAGAATAAACTTTCGGAAGGTCGGACACGTATTACTTCTTTTTTTTGTCTTTCAGCAGCTTATACTCAATGGAATCGATCAGGGCCTTCCAGCTCGCCTCGATAATGTTTTCGGACACGCCGATCGTCACCCACGAGTCTGTTGCATCCTGTGATTCGATGAGAACCTGTACCTTGGCGGCGGTTCCCGCCTTTTCATCGAGCACCCTCACTTTAAAATCGGTGAGATGCATCGTTTCAATGGAGGGATAAAATTCCTTAAGGGCCTTCCGGAGAGCGTTATCGAGGGCATTCACCGGGCCGTCCCCTTCCGCGACGGTATATTCCGCTTTGTTCCCGACTTTCACTTTGACGGTCGCTTCGGAAACCAGATTCCCCTTCTCTTCTCTCTCCACGGTGACCCGAAATCCTTCAAGTGTAAAAAACTCCTTGAAAGTTTTCAGAGAGCGCTGCATGAGAAGTTCGAAGGAACCCTCCGCCACTTCAAAATGGTAGCCCTGATGTTCCAGCTCGCGAACTTGGTCGAGCACTTTCTTCGCCACCTCAGGGTCTTTCCCGAGATGAATGCCGAGCTCCTCCGCCTTCACCGTCATCGTGCTTTTTCCGGAAAGCTCCGAAACAAGAATCCGTCGGCGGTTCCCCACCTTCTCCGGCATTATATGTTCATAGGTGACCGGATTTTTCTTCACCGCGTCGACATGAACGCCCCCCTTGTGGGCAAAGGCACTCTTCCCAACGTAAGGTTGATTGTCGCGATGCTTCATGTTGCAGATCTCGGCGATAATGCGGGAGTTTTCTGCGAGTTCCGAAAGAGCTTTATCTCTCACACAGTCGATCCCAAGTTTCAGTTTTAGGTTCGGAATGATAGAACAAAGGTTCGCATTGCCGCAACGCTCGCCGTAGCCGTTGATTGTTCCCTGAACATGGACGACGCCGTTCTCAACGGCGGTGATGGAATTGGCAACCCCCATATCGCTGTCGTTATGCACATGGATGCCGAGAGGAGTATTGGTTTTCTCCTTGACCTCTCTCACAATTTCGCCGACCCAGGAAGTAATCATGCCGCCGTTGGTATCACAGAGAACCAATACCGATGCTCCTGCTTCCTCCGCAGCCCTGAGGCTTGCCAGCGCATAGGCGGCGTTGTGTCGGTAACCATCAAAAAAATGCTCCGCATCATAGACGACTTCGAGACCATGTTTTTTCAGATAGGATACAGAATCAGAAATCACCTTAAGATTCTCTTCGGAAGAAATTCTGAGAACGTCTTTCACATGGAGGTCCCAACTCTTCCCAAAAATTGTCACCACGCCTGTTTCTGAACGGATCAGCGCATTGAGACTGAGATCCTTGGAGGAAGGCGTATCCGCACGGCGGGTTGAGCCAAAAGCGGCCACCTTCGCCGTCTTCAACCTCATCCCCTTCACTCTTTTGAAAAACTCAATGTCTTTGGGATTGGAGCCCGGAAATCCTCCTTCGATATAATGAATTCCCATTTCGTCCAGTCTTTCAACAATTCTCAGTTTATCCTGGACAGAAAGAGAAACACCTTCTCCCTGTGTCCCATCCCGAAGGGTGGTATCATATAATTTGACCTGCATTTTTTCTCCCATAAAAATTTCTTTGAACCTCTTACTTGCGGCTTCCTAATCCGAAGGCCTGATGAATCGCCCGCACCGCCCTGACCGCATGCCTCCTTTTGATGACACAGGATATTTTGATTTCGGAAGTCGAGATCATTTCAATGTTAATCCGCTTCGAGGCAAGGGCTGCAAACATTTTGGCGGCAATTCCCGAGTGGCTTCGCATCCCGACCCCGACCACTGAGACCTTCGCAATGTCGTCTGCATGAGTCACCTGTTCGGCGTCGATGCGGCGTGCCACTCTCCTCGAAATATCCAGCGTCTTTTTGAGATCTTCGTGAGGCACCGTAAAAGAGACGTCTGTTGTTCCCGTGCGACTCACGTTTTGTACAATCATATCGATATTGACGTTGTTGTTTGCGATCTCTTTAAAAATCTTCGCGGCGACACCCGGCCGGTCCGGAACGCTCCGGATCGTCACCTTCGCTTCTTTCTTATTGACCGTGACGCCACTCACCCAAATATCTTCCATCGCCTTCACCTCCTTCGTGATGACAGTGCCGGGCCGTCCTGAAAAACTGGACCGTATATGCAAGGAGACGTCATACTTTTTGGCTACCTCCATTGAACGAGCCTGCATCACCTGCGCTCCGAGCGATGCCATTTCGAGCATTTCATCATAACTGACACGGTCAAGCCTCCTGGCCCGTTTTTCGATGCGGGGGTCGGCGGTATACACACCCTCGACATCGGTATAGATTTCGCATACCTTTGCCCGAAGCACCTTCGCCAGCGCCACCGCTGTCAGATCTGACCCTCCCCGACCGAGGGTGGTAATGTCCTGATTCAGCGTGACTCCCTGAAAGCCTGCGACAATGACAACACGATGTTTCCGAAGCTCCTCTTCAATCCGTTTCGTATTGATATCAAGAATTTTCGCTTGGGTATGGGTGCTATCCGTAATAATCCCGACCTGAGACCCTGTAAAAGAAATCGCTTCATAGCCGAGCTTGTGAATCGCCATGGCCAAAAGCGCAATCGTGACCTGCTCGCCGGTCGAAATCAGCATATCCATCTCTCGTTCCGAGGGATTTTCAGTGATCTGACGGGAAAGTTTGATCAGCGTATCGGTGGTATCTCCTAATGCCGAGACAACCACCACCACGTCATCTCCCCTCTTTTTTTGCGCCACCACACGAGAGGCGACCCGCTGAATGAGACGAGGATTGGCCACACTCGATCCACCGTATTTTTGAACAATCAGCGCCATTTCACCGCATTCCCTTGGAGAGAATAAAATAGTCCATCAGATGGTGCCCTTCTTCAAAAACGAGACCGCTCAAGGCACCGCTTTTCTCGGAAAATTCACTCATTCCTCTCGGTTCAATCCCTTCCCCGTAGACCAAAAAACAGACGGGTGTGTCGACGTGGCTACGCCGGCTGACAAGCGTCGCATGGTCTGGTGTCACAAGGATTCTAAAATGTTCCGTTTCTTTTAACCCATCCACAATACCACCAACGATCAGACGGTCAAATTTCTCAATGGCATTGATTTTTTCTTTCAGGTCACCATTGTGTCCCGCCTCATCTGTCGCTTCCAGATGAACCAGAACAAAATCTTTTTTCTTCAAAACCTTCAGCGCGTAGGAGGCCTTTCCTTCGTAATTCGTATCGTAATACCCCGTTGCCCCCGGCACTTCGATGACGTCAAATCCTACCAAACGACCGATCCCTTTGATCAGATCGACGGCAGAAATGACAGCCCCTTTTAACCCGAATCTTTCCTCAAAAGAGGGAAGCGCTGTATGGGTTCCAGGGCCCCAGAGCCAGATCATGTTCGCAGGGTTCTCCCCCAAATCAAGTCTCACTTTGTTCACTTCATGGCCTGCCAACACTTCCTGAGATTTCAGCATGAGTTGCTTCAGAAAATCAGCGCCTTCTCCCTGCGGCAAATGCTTTTCGACATCAGACCCGATCAGCACATGTGGGCCGGTCGCCGTGATGTCAAAATGGCCCGCCGGCGAAAAAGATTTTTTAACAACGAGGAGATGTCGATAACTGATCCCCGGATAAAAGTGGGTTCCCTTCTTTCCCAATTGCTTGTTCAGATGGTTGATCAGAAGCGTCGCTTCCTGCGTCGAGATATGTCCGGCGCTATAATCCACAATCCGCCCGTTCTCGACGGTGATCAGATTGCACCGGAAAGCGACCTCGTCCTCTTTCAGTGTCACGCCGATGTTGGCCGCTTCCAATGAGCCCCTCCCGGTATAATACCGCCTCGGATCATATCCGAGAATGGAAAGACTTGCGACATCGCTGGCAGGATTCATTCCTTTGGGCACCGTCCGGCAGAGGCCGACCTGTCCTTTTTGGGCAAGCTCATCCATCCGTGGCGTCCTTGCCGCCTCAAGAGGCGTTTTTCCGAAAAGCTCCTCAAGCGGCTCATCCGCCATCCCGTCTGCAATCAAAACCACATACTTCAAAAGATTTCCTCCAGCACCTGCTCGAGCTCCGCCCGAACTGTCCGAGGCGGTTTGACCTGTTTGAAAGCGATGTCCGGATCCTTCAATCCATGACCGGTGAGAACGCAGACGATTTTTTTTCCTTTAAAATATTTCCGCCGGCTCAGTTTGAGAACTCCTGCCACCGACGCTGCTGACGCAGGTTCCACAAAGATCCCCTCCAAAGAGGCGAGCCTCTTATAGGCAGCGAGAATCTCCCGGTCTGTGACAGTCCCGATCAATCCTCCCGAAGCGTCCCGCGCCTCCTCTGCTCTCCTCCAGCTTGCGGGATTTCCGATCCGGATCGCTGTAGCGATCGTCTTCGGGTTTTTGAAGACTTTTCCCTGAACAATGGGGCTCGCTCCAAGCGCCTGAAAACCGAGCATCCGGGGGAGATGTGAAATTTTCCCCTGCGCCTTATATTCCCGGTACCCCTTCCAATAGGCCGTAATATTTCCCGCATTCCCAACAGGGATGGCGTGATAGTCGGGAGAATTCCCTAAATCATCACAAATTTCAAAAGCCCCCGTCTTTTGGCCTTCAATCCGATAGGGATTCAGCGAATTGACGAGGGTGATCCGCCGCGTCGCCGCGATCTCTTTGACAAGATGAAGCGCTTCATCAAAATTTCCGTCGACGGCGATCACCTTTGCGCCGTGAATTAAAGCTTGTGCCAGTTTTCCGATCGCAATCTTCGCCTTCGGAACCAAAACAATGCATTTGAGACCTGACCTCCCCGCATAAGCAGCCGCGGAGGCAGAAGTATTTCCCGTTGAAGCGCAGATGACAGCCTTCGAGTTTCCCTCAAGTGCTTTTGAGACGGCAACGGTCATCCCGCGGTCTTTAAAGGAACCGGTGGGATTGACCCCTTCGTACTTCAAATAGAGCTCAAGACCTTTTTGTCCAAGTTCTTTCTCAAGACGTCTGGCCCGGATGAGCGGTGTGTCTCCCTCCAAAAGAGTCACCACCGGAGTTCTGCGGGTCACGGGAAGGTAAGCGCGATAACGTTCAATGATTCCTTTGTATACCACCTACACCTCTTCAATCCTGAGGAAAACTGAACGGGCCTTGACCACACCCAGTTGATCAATCAGTTCAATCGCGCGGTGAACATCCCGCTCAAACGCTTCGTGAGTCAAGATGACGAGAGGGACACTCCGCTTTCTGTGTGTCTCTTTCTGAATGACACTCGCAATCGAGATCCGGTACCTCCCCAAAAGCCGTGAAATTTTTGCAAGGACACCGGGTCTGTCCACCACTGAAAACCGGAAATAATAGCGCGTTTTGAGCGCCGACATCGGTTTGATCTGCGTTATCCCACTCTTAAAATGAAAGCGGAGCGTTGAACGATTCTTCCCCTGCATTTTTTGGGCAAGATCCAGAATATCCGAGAGCACGGCGCTTGACGTCGGGAATTTTCCGGCGCCCTTTCCGTAGAAAAAGGTTTCCCCCACCAGATCCCCCTGTACGGTAATCGCGTTGTACGCTTCCCTCACGCTCGCCAAAGGATGGTCTCTTGGAATCAGAGTTGGGTGAACCCGCACTTCGAGGCCCTGTGAGGTCTGCTTGGCGATCGCAAGGAGTTTGATGTGATAGCCAAGTTCCCCCGCATACTGAATATCCTGCGGTGAAATGTGCCGTATCCCTTCAGTCGAGATTTTTTGAAGCGGTATTTCCTTTCCAAACCCAAGGAGCGTCAAAATCGCAAGTTTATGCGCTGAATCAATACCGTCGATATCCAAAAAAGGATTCCGTTCGGCATATCCTCTCTTCCTTGCCTCCTCCAAAGCCTCTCTGAAGGTGCACCCTGTCTCCGTCATCCGGGTGAGGATAAAATTCGAAGTTCCGTTAATAATCCCGAAAATGGCGTGGATGCGATTTGCGATCAGACCTTCTCTCAGACTCTTGATGATCGGAATGCCGCCGCCGACACTCGCCTCAAATTGGACCCATCTTTTTTTTCTTTCCGCAAGACGAAAGATCTCTGTTCCCGCCTCGGCGAGGAGTGCTTTGTTGGCGGTGACAACCTCTTTCCCTCGATGAAGTGCCTCCATCACATATTCCTTCGCCGGGTGGAGACCTCCCATCAGCTCAACAACAATCTGAATCTCCGGATCGCGGAGGATCTGCCGGACATCCGTCGTCAAAATCCCTTTCGGAAGTGAGACGTCCCTTTTGCGACCCGGATGGAGGATGCAGATCTTTTTGATAGAGAGGCGGAGTCCCGCTTTCTCCTCAAGAAGAGATGAACGTTCTCGAAGCGCTTTCACGACACCGCTTCCGATTGTTCCGAATCCTATGATCCCAATATTAATTTTTTTCATGTTTTAATTTTTAAATGGTCGGCCCGCCGTTTTGGCGAGCCTCGACAAATTTACCCCACTTCACAACATATAAATTTGGTCGGGGTGCTCGGTCTACTTCGCTGAGCAGCTTACGCGCTCAGCTTCGTAGAACCTTATACCCTCACATTCAACTTCTACGAAGCCCAAGACGAAAGTACTTGGGCGGAGTAGAGTGGTCGGGGTGCTCGGATTTGAACCGAGGACCACCTGAACCCCATTCAGGTGCGCTACCAAACTGCGCTACACCCCGACGCGTCTTATCGACTCCACAATTTTACCTCATCGCCCCGCGGGCGAGCCATCAGATCTTTGACGGCAAGGAGCGGATCCTTCCCGTCGTAAAGAACCGCTTTGACTTCCTGGGTGATTGGAAGTCCCATCTTATAAATTTTGCCGAGCTCAAGCGCCGAAAGAGCGGTCTTCACACCCTCGACGACCATCTCCGTCCCTTTGAGAACCTGCTCGAGACTTCGCCCCTTTCCGACCTCCTCCCCGAGCCAGCGGTTCCGGCTTTTGGGACTGAGGCAGGTTGTGACCAAATCGCCCATACCGCTCAGACCGCTGAACGTTTCGACACGCGCCCCCATCTTGTCGCCGAGCCTCGCGATCTCGACAAGCCCCCGCGTAAAAAGCGCGGCCTTTGTATTGGTCCCAAACCCGAGGCCGTCTGAAATACCGGCCGCGATCGCAATGACATTCTTCAGAGAACCGCCCAGCTCCACCCCAATGATGTCGTCGCTCAGATAGACGCCGAAATGGTCCGTCGTAAAAATGTCTTGGACCCTCTTCGACAGCCCTTCTCCATCGGAAGCGACCACAGCCATCGCCGGCAGACCCTGCGCAACCTCCGGAGCGATAGTCGGACCTGAGAGGACTGCAAGGCGGATTTGCTTCCCTAAAACTTCCCGGATGACTTCGGACATCCTGAGGAGTGTCTTATTTTCTATCCCCTTACTCACACTCACTAGGATTTTTTTGGAAAGATCAATGTCTTTAAGTCTCTCGACTACCCCCCTCATGAAATGGGAAGGAGAGGCGAGGACTACCATCTCTGAACCTTCGAGGACCGCGCGGATGTCCGAGGAGATGACTATTTCCTGGGGAATAGGAATCCCAGGAAGAAATTTGGTATTCTCACGCTTCTCGCTGAGGAACTTGGCATATTCGGGGAAAACGGACCAAAGTCGTACCTCGCAACCCTTCCGCGACAGCAAAATCGCAAGGGTCGTTCCCCATCCGCCATCTCCGATCACACTGGCACAAATTTTCGAAGGCGCCATTTTCCTAATCTCATGAGTTATAACAGATTACCAGAAGTTTTCGGAAAGGTCAAGAAAAAGAAAGGCCCCTGGAAAATTCCAGGGGCCTTGGGCACCCTCGGGGGAGGACTTTCGCCTACGGGGTTATTTTTTCTTCTTTCAGTGCCTCTCCCTCAAAAATGCTGCTTTTCCAAAATTCTTCTGTCCCGAACAGGGAGTCGCAATCGGCCTTGGTGATAAGGGTAGAAATTAGATATTTGACCAGTTCCCGCCGGTTTTCCTCCGAGATTTCTATCAGGGACATCCCAACATCATAGCGCCCATAGGGACGGGTTTTCTCCATCCGGACAACTTTCCCTTTGGCAGGAAGAGGAAAAGGAGACGTTGGAAGGTGGATAGAGAGGTTAAAAACCATCCCGATGGGGATCTCTCTGAAGCTCTCAAAAAGAATTCCTCCTCCACTCACATTCTTGGAGACGAAGATGCCCGCCTCCTTTTCTTCCATCCCCGGTATGCAATAGGTGATGTAGAGATTTGTTGCAACGCGTGTAAATTTGCGCCGTTCGTCCCTCGCCTCTTGAGAAAACAATGTGTCCCCCATCCTCATATTCTCCTTATAGCTTATACCCATTTCAGAAACCGGAGATCTCCCAGCACCTCTTTTTCAAGCATATTCTGACTCCGGCGGTTCAACCCCCGCCGCACAACATTCAGCACCACATCTTTGTCAAAGGGCTTCATCACATAGTCATAGGCACCGTACTGCATCGCCTCGACGGCTGTGGAGACGCTCGGAAAACCGGTAATCAGAAAAACCTCCACGTCCGGAGCGGTCTTCTTGATGTTCTGGAGCAATTCCAGACCGTTGATATTGGGCATCTTGATATCGAGCGCGACAATATCGATGTCTTCCTTGACAATTCTCTCCATCACCTTTGCGGCATTGTCTTCCGTCGTGACGTGATAGGTGTCTTTCAGGATCATTCTCATCGACTCACGCGGTCCTTGTTCGTCATCTACCACCAAAATTTTTAACTGTCGTGTTTCTCCCATTGTTATCTCCTCCTCTTAGGAAACGATCTTACGATTGTTGCGGATCTGCATCCGCTTTTCAAAAAGAGACTCCCCCTGCCGCAGAATTCCCCTACGGACCACCTCTCGGACCATATTGGCGTCAAAGGGCTTGACGACATACTCATAAGCCCCGAACCTCATGGCGCGGATGGCGGTCTCGATGCTCGGAAATCCCGTGATCAGAAAAACTTCCACATCGGGCGCAATCCGCTTAATAGTTTTTAGGAGTTCAATCCCGCTTTTGTCTCTGAGGCGGATATCCAACGCCACGATGTCCACATCGGCGTTCGATTGAAGCCGTTGGATTGCTTCGGCCTCGTCTTTCGCGGTAAATACTGCGCAGCGGTCTTTCAAAATCATCCGCATCGATTCCCGGATCCCTTCTTCATCGTCAACGACCAAAACGGTGATCGGCTGGTCCGTCAGATCCCGATCCAACGCTTTCGATACGTAAGTCATGCGGTTCCTCCCCCCTTTTCTCGTTTGTAAAGCCCTTCATCCTCAAGCGCCTTCACAAAGGTATCGACCATTTCCGGATCAAATTGTGTGCCGCGGTTTTTGATCAGTTCCTCGACGGCCGCCTCGATGGAAAGCGCTTTCCGGTAAGGCCTGTCCGACACCATGGCATGGAAACTGTCCGCAATGCCCAAGATCCGGGAATAAATAGGGATTTCTTCTCCTTTGAGACCGTCCGGATAGCCCTTGCCATCGTAGCGTTCATGATGATGACGCACCATATTCTGTTCCAGATGAAGCACTTGGATATGTTCCAGAATCTCCTGGCCGATGTCCGGATGCTGCCGCATGATTTCCCATTCGCTTTCTGACAACGGTCCCGGCTTACGGAGAATGTGATCCGGAATGCCGATTTTTCCGACATCATGAAGAAGGGCCGCTTGTTCAAGAACAAGCTGTTCCTCTTTGGAAAAACCGAGCGCTTTCCCGATCAGAAGCGCATAGTGCGTCACATGCTGAGAGTGCTGCCTCGTATAGGGATCTTTTTTGACGAGAATCTTGCAGAGGGTTTTAATGACATTCAGATAAGTCGCCTCAAGAACATCTTCCACAGTAGGAAGTGTTTTTTCCGAAGCGCTCGGCTTCAGCGACTTTTCACATTCGGCCTGCAACAGGGCCTTCCGGACAGTGTCCCTAATCTGGATTACATCCAGTGGCTTTGCGATAAAATCGACGGCTCCCAATTTCAGGGCATCGATCACGGTCTTGTGAGTCCCTACCGCGCTCACAATAATGACAGGAATCTCCGGACGGATGTTCCTTATTTTTTCAAGGACTTCAATCCCGTCCATGCCGGGAAGTCTTACATCCAAAAGGATAAGGCTCAGTCTCTCCCTCCGGATCAGATCGAGACATTCCTGTCCGTCTTTCGCAAGGAGGACATTATAACTCTCTTTCAAAATCATCCTCATCGCTTCCCGGGGTCCCTCTTCATCATCGACAACTAAGATTGGTTTTTCGTTTACATTTCCCATTGGCTTGAAACTCCTTTCTTTCTTGGATTCACATCTTATAGTAAAGCAAGTGGTATGCCAATCTTTGATGTACTTTTAAAAAGTAGACTAAAAATTTTTAATAAATATATATCTTTAATTATTATATATAGTTATGAATAAAATAAAATTTAAAAATGATCAACGATTCGGAAAAAATGTTGTGAAAATAGAATTTTTAGCCTACTTTTGAACAATTTTGTAAATTAATTTACAATTATGTCATATTGAAAAAATAAGGTAGATATGGTATACTTAATGAAGACACCCTTTACATCTTTTTGATGTAAAGGGTTGTCTTAATTAACCCTTTACATTTTTAGAGTCAAACTTCCGTAAAATGTCAAGGGTCAAATTCAGCCTGAGACTTATGTTCGCTTTAGCTCCATAAGTCTCGGCTTCATTTGATAGGGCATTTTATTTTTGAGGTGACACAGTGACTCAAAAAGATTGCAGATATCTTATCATGCTCCTTTTTTCTCTTCTCCTCATGCTGGAAGGAACTCGGGGGGCCGCGGCAAGGGAATCCATCATCGGGAGTGACCACTTTGTCAAAATTTCGGAAAAGATTAAACCTTCTGTTGTCAATATCGTCATGACCCGGCCGAGCGAACCTCCCAAAGCGAGGTTACGTCTCCTTTCAGACCGGTTCTTTGGCCGGAAAAAAATAGATGACATTGAGGACTTTTTCAGTTATGTCCTCTTTCGGGAATATCCTCAGAGGGATTTTACGGAAAAGATGGCCGGCTCGGGGGTCGTCATCCGGTCGGACGGACTCATCCTCACCAATGACCACGTGGTTACGGACAAGGGAACTCTTGAGGTGATCCTTTCGGACGGCCGCACCTTCCCTGCCAAAATTATCGGAAAAGATTATCTCATCGATCTCGCAGTGATCAAAATAGATGCCGATGGGCTACCGGTCGTCCGCTTTGGTGATTCGGAAAGCCTCCGCGTTGGGGAATGGGTCCTTGCCATCGGAAATTCCCTCGGCCTTCGGTACACCGTCTCCGCAGGCATTGTCAGTGCGATGGATCGAAATCTTATTGAGGAAAGCGGACGCCCTTACTGGAATATGATCCAGACCGATGCCCCGATCAACCTCGGAAATAGCGGCGGCCCCCTCGTGAACATGAAAGGCGAGGTGGTGGGAATCAACGCCTCCATTATTCCGAAAGGTCAGAGCATCGGTTTTGCGGTTCCCATCAATGAAGCAAAGGGGATCTTGTCTGATTTGATCACTCAAGGAGAGGTCAAACGGGGTTGGTTGGGAGTGATCTTTCGGTTGCAACAAGGGGGGGAACATTCCTTTATTGTGGATCGCATCGTCTCGGGCGGGCCTGCAGATAAAGCAGGGCTCCTTCCGGGAGATAAAATCGTCGCTGTGGACGGCATGGTATTGGACGGGCAAAAAGAAATTCACGATGAAATCATGAAAATGGAAATCGGGTCAAAGATGAAATTCTTGGTGGAACGGGGTCGGAAGACGGAAACGGTAGCAATTGTCGTTGAGCCATTGCCGGTTCTGGAATTTAAAAACAGGAGAACCTATCCTTCTGGATTTGAAGGGTTTATCCTCAGACTTCCGACCAGGACCCGCTGGTTTTTGATCGTCGTAGCGGTCCTTTTCATGATTCTTCTCCTTGACGTCAAACGGGACATGGATCGGCGAGTGGGAAGAATCCCACGCCCGAGAGAAAATGAAAGGAGACAGGGAAATCGCCGGGTCGTGAAGATTCCGTTCAAAGAGGTCCGGGTCACCGCCCAAAGGCGCAAAGCCGATCGGCGAGACTCCGAGCGGCGGCAAAAACGCCACTGGTTTTCTTAAGTACTCCCCTTCCCGCCACTCTGAAGAATCCTCGAAAGATATCCCCCGGTCAGCGCGTCAATATTTGCGGTAAGTTCCTGGAGCCGTAGTTCCTTCTCAAGGGTATCCTTCAGGAGCTGTGGAGGCTCCAGAGAAAGAGTGATTTGAAGCCGACGTCGTTCAAAATAAAGACGCGTGACCTCATCGAGCAGATCATCTCTAAGTTGGACCATGAGCCGTGATCGCACATCAATAGACGTTTGATCGTCATTCCAAATTAAGTTTCCAAAGTCCCAACTTGCTTTAATATCCCAATCAAATCCCCGCTCATCGGGGCCCACGATGAAGAAATCGGGATTGGTGGTCCCGCCTGTATCAACCGCAATATTTCTATCAATAGCGACGCCGATCCCGGTCGATAGGGTTGGAAAATAGGCTTTGTGCTCAGCCGCCTTTCGCCACGCGATGATTTTCTCGGGATGGACTTCTGCATAGCGGATCGCCGCTTCCTGAATTTCTTCTATCGATGGCTCTTCATTAAAGCGAGAGAGGATCTTTCTCGCTTCCTTTTTCCAGACCTCTGTTTGGAATGTCTCTTCCCTCATTTTGAAAATGCCCTTTGAAGTCGTGGCCCAAAGCGACAAGGCTTCGGGATTACCGCTCACATAGGTCACTCTCCCTTCCGTCAACCCTAACGACGCTTCTTTCCAACTCTTTTCCTTCTCCGAAAAGACAAAAAGCCCTTTTTCCGTCGCCGCATAAAGGAGATCTTGATAAAGAAAAAAGTGATTGATCTCAGAATTTCCAAGCCCTACCTGAGTGAGTCTCAACCAATTCTTCCCCCCATCCTCCGATTGGTATACGCCGTTTTTCGTCCCCAATAAAACCTTGTTTTCTTTGAGGGTGATTGCCGTTACCCTTTCGGACGACGTAAACATTTCATCGGTGTCCTCCCTTTCTATCCCATTGTCTGTATTGGAAGCATCTCCTACTTCAACACTGGTTACAAAAATCCTCTCCCACGTTTTACCAAGATCTCTAGAACGGAAGACCCCCATCGGCAGGGCCCCATAAAGGATCCCCTCGCGTGGATCCATTGCCAAGAAGTCCACTTCAGCGTTCGATAATTCCGCCCCTCCCCGTTCCCAATGCTTTCCTCCATCGCTACTTTGGAAAAGACCCTCTTCTGTTCCTATAAAAAGAGAGCCTTTCCCATCCGCTTTCTCTGCGACGAGAGAAAGGACTTTTCTTCCTTTATCCCCCACCCCACTGAACCGTTTTTCCCAACTTTCTCCGAGATTGGAGGAGTGATAAAGACCATTATCCGTTGCTGCCCAGATTTCTTCGGTAGGAGTGACCTGAATTTGATGAACCGTCTTGAGTGTCCCATGAATCGACAGGACATTTTTCCAACTTTTTCCTCCGTCCAAAGTCCTGTAAACTGATTTCGACGTTCCCACATAGACATGATTTCCGTCGTGGGATTCTACCGCGACGGTCCGGAAGTCGCTTTCCGGAATTCCATGCGTCATCTCTTCCCATACTTCTTCTCCAAAGACGACATTTGAGGAAACCAAGGTGAGAAGGAGGACAGCCGCAAAGGGTCTCCATTTGATTCGAACAAGACCCAAAAGACCCAATCCAAACAAGACAAAAGCCGTCGGCTCCGGAACGGTTTCCTGATCAGGGTGAGGAAGGCGTTCTTCGCCATCCACGGTGGTATCTGGAGAAAAATGAAAGCCATTCACCGACGTATGTTTTACAAACGGGCCAAAAGCATCCGGAAAACGGCTTAAAGAAACGTCTTGTCCTCCTTCAGGGCCATAGGTGAAGGAATCAATGAGCGCCGTCGCTGCGTCCCGAAGGTAAACGGTGTCGCCGGAGTTATTCAGACTGAGTGATCCTGTGGAGCTTGTGTCAAAATTTTCGAAGCCGACGGGATTTCCCCCTCCGAAGACGACAAAGAAGCTCTCCGCCGGGATGAAAGAGGCGGGTGAAAAGAGATGTCGTACGAACAGCGCATCTGAAAGAGTCCATCCCGTAATCGAAATGGTTTCAGAGTCGGTATTGACCAGTTCCACAAACTCGTCACCAGAAGCACTTCGCACGCCATCCCTGTTAGCATCTCCCAAAATCCCGCTGGGCGGGTCCGCGAGGATTTCGTTGATGAAAACCGACCCTTCGGCCATTGGTAAGAATAGAACCCCAGCACACAACGTTCCCATAAAGAAACCCGTAATGCCTTTCATCGTGTCTTACCTCCTTTTTTCGACGAGGGCTCCGGAAACAGGGGTCAAATAAAAACGGAGCCCTATTTGGCTCCGTTTGAAATAGATTATCGAAAAATTACTATGTCTTACTCGCTATGATTCTCCAGTGTTTTTAGACGATGTTCAAGATCCGGAATAATCATACTGAATTGCCGATCTAGAGAGTCAAAACATTGTTCCAATTTGTCAAAATGATGTACTTTTCAAACTCCAGCGTTTTGCTCAAGACGGTCAGCCCGCCGGCTACTGTCCAAAATTGCCTCTTTTACAATATCTAATTCCCTTTCAATACTACTTACCATCGCATCTATCGAACCAGCTCTGCTTTTTACTATTTGAACTTCCATTTCAATCTTTGAAAGCGCAACTTCCTGATGCTTTAGCTTTCGATCAATTGAGTTATATTGCTCTGCCACCGTATTAAATTGCGATCGCTGTTCTTCCATCAAGATGCGAATCTCGCGACTGGAGTCCTTAGTTTGCGAAGCCTGTTTTTTGGATTGTTTTGGCATTTTTCTCCTCCAGCACTTTTAGTATTCGATAATTACTTTCTTTCTAACGCCTTTATCCTATTTTCGTGATCGATCACTACTGAACCCACCTGTTGCTGAAGCTGGTTCAATTGATTTTCAATACGGTCAAAACGGTAGTCGTGCTGTTCTAACTTTTGCTCAATTTTAACGAATCTTTGGTCATGTTCGTTCAGCTTTGTAATAATTGAGGTGTATTGCTCGCCGATTGTTTTGACATCGGATCGAACCCCTTCCAACAGAACTCTTGTCTCCCGTTCTGAATCAAATGATTCTGCCATCTTCTCCTTCCTGTAAGCCCCAAATTACTCTTTGACTCCTTTTCTGTCAAGCAAAATAATCCGCCAAAATTTGGCTTCAAATAAAAAAGGAGCCGTTTTTGGCTCCATCGAGAGGAGTATAATGAATCCGATTTTTCTTGTCAAGAGAAATTTTTTAGGAAAGGGCTAAAAGAGGACGGAGATTTGGAGGCCTGACTCGATCGTATGGTTCGCCGGCTCAACGCCGCTTCCGATGAGGACACCCGTAAAGGTGACGGGTGCCGTGTTCGATTCATCAATATCCCAGTAGCGGACAAACGGTTCGATTGAAATGGAGGTTGTCTTTCCGAGGTTTCGTCTCACATAAAGAGAGCCGCGAGCACCGTATCCACTATCCTGGACATTTTTGACAGTATTAAACGAAGCATTCACATCCTCAAGATGACTGTCTACCCATCCCCTCCAGAAGAGATCGAATTCTCCTGTGATACCCCACGACCAACCCCTCCCTAAATCATCGTTCATCTCAAACCCGATGGGACTATATAAATACCGGACGTCCCGCTCGTAGGCATTCGCCGATTCAAGATCATCCAACCAGTAACGGTAGCCGAGACCGAGGAAAGGAATAATCGAAGTGCGTCCCGCGATAAACTCGTATCCAAAATTCATGCGGCCGTCAAAGAACCAATCGGTCCCTTCGTCCGTATGAGGAGTGCCGTTTGAAAGAAAACCGTCATAATCCACTCTCCCAATGGCATAATGAATCTCTCCCTTTGCCACAACCGGATATTTTTCAACCTGTTCGATGATTGCCGCACGGGCCCCATAGAGGATCCCTTTCCATTTCACCGAAAGAGAAGGTTCCTCATAAAAGAACCAATGGGCCTCAGGGGCGATTTCGAAATGGAAATTTTTC
>Ga0105164_10001169_pt1 | contig 17035 bp, 13 predicted proteins | sample VDWuncwatermetaG_FD_89674 | JGI IMG/M metagenome (GOLD analysis project Ga0105164, IMG submission 89674) | Wastewater microbial communities from Netherlands to study Microbial Dark Matter (Phase II) - VDW unchlorinated drinking water | ecosystem: Environmental > Aquatic > Freshwater > Drinking...
GTCGAGCCTGCGGGATCGCTCCACGTGATGCCCGTGGGCAAGTACACGGTGCTGTCGATGGTCGTCGTCGAATCCGCGTAATTGGTCGGCGTCGAGAAGATCTGGTAATAATTCTGCGTGCTGTTGACCACCGCATGGACGCCCCAACGGCGCGCGCTTTGCCCTGCGATCGCGCGTGATCGAGCGCCGCGGATATCGGAGATGAGCGAGTGCGCGACCGATATCACTTCTACATTCTTGCCGTAGTTGCGATAAAACCCGATCCCCGACGCGCCCAGTATCCCGAGAATTGCTACGACCAGCAGTACCTCCAGAAGCGTAAATCCTTTCATAATAAATCGCTTACCCCACCTTCCCCACCAGCTGATAAATAGGCAACATGATCGAAAGGGCGATCGAGCCGACGATGAGCCCCATCACGAGCAGGAGCACCGGCTCGAGTATCGAGGTGAGGTTTTTGAGGCGGCTTCCCACTTCGTCGTCGTAAAAATCGGCGAGTTCGAGCAGGATCGCGGAGAGCGTGCCGGTCTTCTCACCGACGACGAGGAGGCCGATCAATATGTTGGGGAAGAGATCCCTGCGCTCGGAGAGTGAATGCGAGAGCGAGATGCCGTGCTCCAGATCGTCGCCCGCTTTGCGGATGGCGGCGGCATAGGTGATGTTGCCCACCGAATCGGCCGCTATCTCCAGGCCTTCAATCGCGGAGATGCCGCTTGCGAGCAGGTGGCCGAAGGTGCGCGTGAATCGCACGAGCGCCACTTTCTTGACGACATCGCGCGCGATTGGTATGCGCATAAGCGCCGCAAGCATTATACGCTTGCCCGCATCCGTGCGCCGGAAAGAGACGAAGAACCACACGACGACAGCGAGGACGGCGATGTCGAGCAGTATGCTGTAGGTGAGCGCGGCGGAAAGCCCGATGAATACTTTGGTGATGAACGGGAGATCGGCGCCGCTTTGCGCGAATGCCTTGGCAAGACGCGGCAAGACGACGATAAGCAAGAGCGCGATCACGCCGGAGGATGCGCAGAGAAGCACAATCGGATATATCAATGCCGAGCGCACCTGTTGCCTCAGCTGGTATTCTTTGGTGAGATATGCGCCGATGGACGAGAGCGCGGTGTCGAGCCCTCCCGACATCTCGCCCGCGCGCACCATGCCGATGAAAGCGGGGGGAAACGACCGGCGAAATTGCTCGAAGCCTTTTGAGAACGGCAACCCGCTTTTCATGCCGGCTTGGATCGTTTGCAAGACATACCGCAGATACGGGCGATCGGTGTCCGCGATCAGGATATCGAGCGCCTCGACCATGCTCATCCCCGCTTTGAGCGTCGTCGCGAGATTGCGCACGAGGAAAAGCACGTCGACCGGCGATATGCGCTTGAAAAGCGACGCGAAGCTCAGCTCGGTGGCCGAATTGGCGCGCAGAGGGCGTATCGATACGGGAGAAAGCGACCGGTGCAAGAGGTGTTCGACGACATCTTGAGAGGAATCCGCCTCATACTCGCCGCGCACCGCGGTCCCGTCTTTGTCGTATGCCTCATAAAGATACGTCGACATAGCTATTCCCGCACAACGCGGAGCACCTCTTCGATGGTAGTAACGCCCGATTCGACCTTTTGGAGACCGTCTTCAAACATCGTCGTCATGCCCTCGCTGATCGCCTGTTTGCGCATCTCGGCGATGGGCGCCTCTTTGAGTAGGAGCGCGCGGACGGCATCGCTCACGCGGAAGATCTCAAATATGCCGATCTGCCCCTGGAAGCCGCTCCTGCCGCAGACGTTGCAACCCTTGCCGCGATAGATCGTCTCGGGGACGGTCTTGATGTGCGTGTCGCCGAGGATACTCATCTGCTCTTTGATGATCTCCTTCATCTCGTGCGGCGTGGCGTACGATTCGATGCAGGTGGTGCAGATTTTGCGGACGAGACGCTGGGCGACGATCGCATTGACCGTCGATGAAAGCAAAAACGCCGGCGCGCCCATGTCGAGCAGGCGCGGCAGGGCCGAAGGCGCGTCGTTGGTATGCAGAGACGAGAGCACGAGGTGCCCGGTGAGCGCGGCGTGTATCGAGATATCCACGGTCTCGTTGTCGCGAATCTCGCCGACCATGATGATGTCGGGATTCTGGCGCAGGAGCGCGCGCAGGCCGTTGGCGAATGTGATCCCCGCTTTCGCATTGACCTGCGTCTGGTTGACGCGCGGAAATTCGTATTCGATCGGATCCTCGATGGTCGTGATGTTGACCCTCGGACTGTTCAAAAGATGCAATACGGCGTACAAGGTCGTCGTCTTGCCGTGGCCGGTCGGGCCCGTGACGAGGATCAAACCATGCGGCTTTTTGGCCTCTTCCGCGAGGATTGCCGCCGCCCCGTCGGAGAGCCCGAGGTCTTTGAGCGTGAGCGGACGCGCGGAATTGCGCAGGATGCGCATCTCGACTTTCTCCCCGTGGAAGACAGGCATGATATTGACGCGCACGTCGACATTGGATCCGTCGTCCATCTCGAAGCGGAAGCGGCCGTCTTGCGGGATGCGGTGCTCGTCGATCTGCAAATGCGCGAGGATCTCCACGCGCGCGACGAGCAGGGGCGCGATCGCCTTGGGCAGATCGACGATCTCCCGCATGATGCCGTCGACGCGGAAGCGCACGAGGAGCTCCTTTTCGAGCGGCTCGAAGTGGATGTCGGAAGCGTTCATGCCGACGGCGTGATCGATGACGGTATCGAGGATGGAAATGATCGGGATCGACGCGGCGCTCTTCGAGAGATCTTCGCCGCTTCCTTCCGTGAGCGAATCTTTGACGTGCGCCGAGATGACATCGGTGAATTCCCCGCCGACTTTGTTCTTGTAATGCCGGAGCCCGTGGCGCAGAGAAGGGGTCGAGATGAGATACGGCTCGATCCACACCCCGAGCTTCGCGCGCAGATACTCGATCGCGTCGTAATCGAAAGGATCAATCATGCCGATCTTCGCGACGCCCTTTTCCTTGTCGTATCCGAAGAGTATCAGCTTCTTCGACTTGGCATAGGTCTCGGGGATCATCTCGACGATCTCGGGCGAGAGCGATTCTTTTTTGAGATCGGCCATCGGTACCTTGAAGTATCCCTGCAGGAGTTCGGTCAGGTATTCCTCGGCGATCATGCCGTTGCCGATCAACACGTCGGAAAGCGCGCGCCCCGAACGACGGACGTCTTCCTTGGCGGATAGAAAGTCGGCGTCGGTAACGAGTCCCGACGTGTCGAGAAGCGCTTTGAGGTTGTCCTCCGTAATGTGCATGATGCGGAAATTATACCATCGCCGCGCGCGCACCATACGAACGCAATGTACAACACGTCCGGCTATTCAAAAAGGAAGGCGACGCCTTCCTTTTTAATACTCCCGAATACTCGTCTGCGCATCGATTTTTTTGACGAGATCGAGCACGACGGAGACGACGATGAGCAAGGCTGTGCCGCCTATGGTAATGGCGGTGATGCCGGTGAGGCCTTGCAGGATGAGCGGCAAGACCGCAAGGATACCGAGGAACAAGGCGCCGACGAGCGTGATGCGCGTGATGATGTTGGCGAGATATTCGGCGGTGTTTTGGCCCGGCCGCACGCCGGGGATGAACGCGCCGTTCTTCTGCAAATTCTTGGCGAGCTGGTGCGGCTCGAAGGTGATCGCCGTGTAGAAATAGGTGAAGACGAACACGAGGAGGAAATAGAGCCCGCCGTAGAGCCAGTGATTGCCGAGCGCCGAGACCACCGAGCGCGCGCCCGATGCGAGCCACGCGACATGGCTGTGCGAGAGGAATGTCGCGATCATCTGCGGGAAGAGCAAAATCGAGAGCGCGAAGATGATCGGCATCACGCCCGCTTGATTGACCCGCAGAGGCAGATAGGTGGAGACGCCGCCCATCACCTTCATCCCCCGCACGCGCCGCGCATAGGTGACGGGGATCGGACGCTCGGCCTCGGTGATGAAGACGACACCCGCCATGATGACGAGGCCGGCGGCGAGGAATCCGAGGTATGCCGGAAGCTGTGTCGCATCGAATGAATAAATAAAATGCGAGATATCGCTCGGGATGCGCGAGACGATGCCGGCGAAGATGAGCAACGATACGCCGTTGCCCACGCCGAATTCCGAGATAAGCTCGCCGATCCACATGAGGAGAATCGAGCCGGCGGCGATGACCATCATGTTGGTGATGAGGCCGAGGACTGTGAGGTGCGGCAAGATGCCGTTTTGCTGGAGGAGCAAGATGAAACCGAACGCCTGTATAAAAGCGAGCGGAAGCGTGAGGTAACGCGAATACTGCATGAAGCGCGCGCGGCCGGCGTCGCCTTCTTCCTGATACATCTCTTTGAGGCTCGGCACGAGCACCGTCATCAATTGCATGACGATCGACGCGGTGATGTAGGGCCCGACGCCGAGCATCACAATGGAAAGATTGGAAAAGCCGCCGCCCGAGAAGACGTTGAGCAGACCGAGGAATTGGTTGTTGTTGAGAAACGAGTTGAGCTCCGACGCATTGATACCCGGCACGGGAATCGCCGCCAAGAGGCGGAAGACCGCGAGCGCGCCAAGGACAAAAAGCACGCGCATGCGTATCGACTTGTCTTCGAAGACAAGCTTGAGTTTGCGAATGAATGTTTCCACCATAGGCTTTCTTTATACCATTGTCCCGCCGGCTTTTTCAATCAAAACCTTGGCCGACGCCGAGACGGCGACGCCGCTGAAAGCGAATTTCTTGGCGAGGTCGCCGCCGGAGACGATCTTGACCTGCGGGAAGCGCGCGACGCGACCCTTGATGAGGCCGAGCGCCGCCAACGACTTCGGATTGACCTCGGCGCCGCCTTCAAAAAGCTTCTCGATGCGACCGACGGGAATCGCGACCGGCTTCGTGAAAGTGCCGATCACGCCCTTGGCGCGGTTTTTGCCGTATCCGCGGCGCTTGGGGAGGCGCTTGATGATGTCGCGCATTTCGGGGCGCTTTTTGTTGCCGGCGCGCGCGCTTTGGCCTTTGGTGCCGCGGCCGGCGGTCTTGCCGCGCTTGCCGCCGCGTCCTACGCGCATTTTCTTGCGATCGCCCGTTCGTGTGATGAGATTGAGGTTTGCCATACGTATTACTTTGCGAGTTGGCGCAAGGCCTCGACGGCCGCGCGCGCGTTGTTAACCGAATTCTTGCTTCGCGAGAGGAGCTTGGCCGTGACGTCGGAAACGCCCGCGAGCTCAAGTACCGTACGCACCGAAGATCCCGCGACGAGTCCGCGGCCCGGCGAAGGACGTATCTCGACCTCCGACGCGCAGTATTTCGACGCGATGTTGTGTTTGATACTGCGATTCTTGGTGAGCGACAGCTTGATCATGTTGTTCTTTGCGTCGCGCGTGGCCTTCTCAATCGCGAGCTGTGTGTCGGCCGCCTTGCCCAAGCCGACGCCGACCGCGCCCTTTTTGTCGCCGATGACTATGCCGACGCTGAAGTTGAAGCGACGGCCGCCCGCCATGACGCGCGCCACGCGGCGGATGCCGATAAGCTTCTGCGCGAATTCACTGCGCGCACGGTCATCGCGGCCGCCGCGAGGCCCGCGGCCGCCTCCGCCGCGATTGCCGCCGCGAGATCCGCGCTGATCTCTGTTGTCGGTGCGCGGCGCGGCCGCGGAAGCCCCGATCTTCTTCACTTCTTCCGTTATTTTTTTAGTAGGCATATGTTGGTTTTTAATTTTTTGTTCTTTGTTTTAAAATTCAAGCCCCGCCGCCCGCACCGCATCCGCAAATGCCTTGACCGTACCCTTGTATTGGAAACCGCCTCGATCGAAGACGAGCCGCTGTACCCCCTTGGCCCGTGCTACCTTCGCGATTGTCATCGCTCCCGCCTCGGCGCGCTCGCGCGGAGTCTTGCCCTTCTCCTTGTCCGACGAGATTGCCGCGATTGTCTGCCCAAGATCATCATTGATGATCTGCGCGATGAGACGCGTGTTGGATTTGAAAATAGCCAGACGAGGCCGCTCATCGGTGCCCGCGACCTTGGCGCGGACGCGATCATGCCGGCGCTTTCTCTGTTGTTCTTTGGTCATGGTCATAAGGATTTTTAATTGATTTTAATATGACTTACAGATTTGAGCACAGTTCGAGGCGCGCGAGGAAAATATCGCGAGGCGTAGTTAATGCTACGACGAGAGATATTTTCCGAAGCGCAACGATGAAATGTGCCAAATGTGTAAGTCATATAATTATGCGCCTGCTTTCTTGCCTTCCTTCATGCGTACGACCTCGCCTTCGTAGCGGATGCCTTTGCCCTTGTACGGCTCCGGTTTCTTGACCGCCCGCACGACTGCGGCAAACTGCCCGACGGCGTCGGTATCCGCTCCAGAGATCGTGATGACGCCTTTCTCGACGGCAACGGTGATGCCTTCGGGTACCTCCATCTTGACCGGATGCGAGAATCCGACCGTGAGCACGAGGGTCTTGCCCTGCAGATCGACCTTATAGCCGATGCCCTGCACTTCGAGCTTCTTGACGAAGGGCTTGTTCACGCCCGCGAGCATGTTATTGACATGCGCCGCATACGTGCCCCACAAGGCCTTCGCCAAGCGGCTCGAATTTGCCGGATTGACGGAGACATTGCCCTCGGCGACGGTGATGGAAACCGCCGGATGAATCGACTTCGTCAAAGTACCGCCCTTGCCCTTGATCGTGAGCGCATCGCCCGAGACGGCGACATCGGTCCCCGACGGAATGTGTATTGATTTTTTGCCTAGGCGAGACATAAATATTACCAAATTTCAAACAATGCTTCGCCGCCGATCTTCTCCTTGCGCGCTTCTTTGTCGGTCATGACGCCCTTGGGGGTCGAAAGCACCAAAGCGCCGTGGCCGTAGCGGACCGGATGGATCTCGCCCGCGCTCTTGTACAGACGGCGGCCGGGCTTGGAAATGCGCTTCACGCCATGGATCACCGGCCTGCCTGATTCGTCGTACTTGAGGGTCACATCAAGGGTCTTGCGCACTTTTTTGCCCTTTTTCTCGATCCCCGCGACATAGCCGGCATCCTTGAGCTTCTCGGCGATCGCATGCTTGAAGTTGGAAAACGGCAAGGAAACGATCTTGTGCCCCACCGCGCCGGCGTTGGTCAATCGTGTTATGAAGTCTGCGACGGGGTCGGTTACCATGATGATTTTTTTATACCGGGGATATTGCCTTCCAATGCCTCTTCGCGGAAACAGATACGGCAGAGGTTGAAGGTGCGCATAAAACCCCGCGGGCGGCCGCATTTGAAACAACGTCGAATGACCCGAGATTTGAATTTCGGGACGCGGAGCGCTTTTACGATCATTGATGTCTTGGCCATAGCGTATGGTTTTTGCCAAAAATAGAGTTTCGGAGACCCTGCACCCTGCCTTGCGGCTTGGTTATGGGATTCCCCCTGCGTGGCCCGATTCTTGCGATATCCCAAGGCTTCGCGCCTCAAGATCAGTCCAAAAACAAAGCCCCCTACGAGGCACGGGTAAATATACGCGAAAGAAACAAGAAGTCAAATTTTGGCAGTTATACCGCCCCTACCAGCTCGGTAGTATCCCGCACCCCGAGCGGGAGCTTGGCGTGGCGGCGCAGGCTCATGAGCATACCGAGCGCCAAGTATTCGGTGAGCAGGTGCGATCCGCCATAGCTCATGAGAGGGAGGGTCGTCCCCGTGATCGGGAGGAGTCCCATATCCATACCGACATGCACCATGAATTGCGAAGCGAAATAAATAGCGACGCCGGCGGCGAAGAGCGTATCGAAATTATCACGCCCGTGCCTGGCGATAATGAGAATGCGTGTGATCACGATCACGAAGAGCCCGAGCAACAGGATGACGCCGACGAATCCCCATTCTTCGGCATAGGCCGCGAAGATGAAGTCGGTCTGATATTCCGGCAAAAATTGCAACTTGGATTGCGTGCCGTAGCCGACTCCCTTGCCGACGATCTCGCCGGAGCCGACCGCGATCGTCGATTGGTAGGCATTGTATCCGGCGCCGCGGATATCGGCGAGCGGATGCACGAAGGTGAGGATGCGCTGTTTCTGATACGGATGCAAGGCGAAGTGCCACAGACCGGTGACGACGATCGCGGCGGTGAGACCGAGCACCGCAAGATGCTTCCATGAGATGCCCGCGACCAACACCATCCCGAGCCAAATGACGGCGATGGTGATGCCGGAACCGAAATCAGGCTGGAGAAATATCAGGGCGAACAACGCGAACGCATACGCGCCCGAGACGAGGATGTGCCGAATGTGCGCGATCTCGATGTGCCGCCGCGCGAAGTATTTGGAGAGCAGAGCCGCGAGAATGAGTTTGGCGGGATCGGCCGGTTGCACCGCGAAGAATCCCAGATTGAAACGATTCTGCCCGCCCTTCACGATCGCTCCGAACGCGAGGATGAGCGCGAGCAAGGCAAGGACTATCGCGTACAAGCCGACGACGATCTTGGTCCGCCGCAAAAAGCCGTAATCTCCGAGACTCACCGGAAAAAATAGGAGCACTGCAAGCGTGATCCATATGATCTGCTTCTCGAAAAACGAGTTTTCGGTCGAAAATGATCGCATCGTCATGAGACCGAGTATCGATATGGCGAATGCCGCCCCGAACAGGAACCAATCAATCCCCTTACACAGACGAGCAAAGCCGGATATCATATAGGACTTACGCAGTCGGCACATTTCTTCGTTGCGCCGCACAAAATATCCCTCACCCTACCCATGTAGGGCTCGCGATATTTTGCTTGCGCGCCTCGAACTGCATCCAATTGCGTAAGTCCTATCATAGATCAATGCTTATCGGCGGGAGGCGGCGTGATGACCGGCGCGATCTGCGGCAGGACATCGACGTGCCCGACATCCGACGCGAAGGGGACGGGCCAGGTGAAGACGAGATCATTCGAGGTCTCCGGAGGAAATATGTCGATTGCGGTCGCCGACGCCTCGAAGGCATTGCCCGACGGATCGAAGATCACGGCGACGAACGACACCTTATTGAGCGTATCGACGGATGCGTTGCGCGCGGTGGCGGTCACTTGCGGCGCGGTCGAGCGATTCGCCGTATTTTTGTCGTTGATGGATAGGGAGGCGGATCTGTTTTTCATGTGCTTCCATACGAGCGGCGCGGTGAATTCAAAAAAAGTATGCGCAACACTGCGAAAGCCCGTATCGATCCTCGATTCGATGACCGGCGTGATGCCGCCCGGCATGACGTACATCGTCCCCGTGCGCTCGGCGACGAGGATGTTTTTCTCGTCATACAGCTTGAATCGATACTGCGCCGAGGCGACACCGGCGCTTTCGTTGGGATTTTGGATGTAGGCGACGGCATTGTAGGTGCCGTCGCGCACCCGAAAACCGCGCGCCCACAATATGGCGTGCGGCTGCAGGTATCGCTCGTCGAGCAGTATGCACGGCCCGCCCTTGTCGATATCCGTCTCCCTTTGATTTTGGATGCCGTCGAAACACGTCGCGGGGATCGAGAGGATCTTGTACGCAATCGGCCCGCCGATGAGGATAAGGAAAAAAAGTCCGATACCGGAGAGATAGAGAAACCGTCGGCGGAACGCCCATGACATACCGCAATTGTACCTAAGATTGAGTTCTTTGTCTTGGCGGCTAGCTACTCTTGCCTTTCGACTACCATCGCCTCAACTCGGCTTAACTGCCGTGTTCGGAATGAGAACGGGTGTAACCCGAGCGACAAACCACCAAGACAGAGAACTCAAACGAGTCTCTGTGCCTTGACACTGAATAACGATACATACAAAAAGAAAATACAAACACAAAGCGTTACGCGACTCCCACAATTCCTTTCGAGAGTTCTGTCGGCGGATTAGTACGCCTCGGCTCAACGCATCACTGCGCTTCCACCTGGCGCCTATCAACGTGGTCATCTCCCACGAGCCTCAAACGATTCCTTATCTTGGAGTTGGCTTCCCGCTTAGATGCTTTCAGCGGTTATCCGTTCCCGACATAGCTACGGGGCGGTGCCACTGGCGTGACAGCCCCCAGACCAGAGGTCAGTTCATTTCGGTCCTCTCGTACTAGAAACAAATCTCCTCAAGAATCAACGCCTGCAGCAGATTAAGACCAACCTGTCTCACGACGGTTTGAACCCAGCTCACGTACCTTTTTAATTGGCGAACAGCCAAACCCTTGGAAGCTTCTCCACCTCCAGGATAAGATGAGCCGACCACATATGTACACATTTCCTTGTACGGCCCCACATTACTGCGGGAGTAGACTATATCTTTATCACGTCTCCACGCGATACTGACGTATTATGGCGACTTCTAGAATCGCCATCTGCATCTCAGACTTGTTCCGAGAATTCAGTCGTTACGGGGTCTTGAAACCTATTTTGTATTTCATCGAATCGATGACATACGGAGTAATAATTTTGATGAGTTTTTGTGTCTCTGCAGTATTGCAGTACATCCGATATCCTTTGTCGCGATCTTTATAGAAATTAGATGTGACTCCAAACTTCTTACTAAGAACTGCGCCAAGTAAATTAATCTCAGACAACTCAAATGAGTACGTACTGATATCAATCTTCCCTTGTGAATAAGAACCATCATCCATAACCCACGCCGCAAGCCCCAAAGGGGTTAGCTCATGTTCGATAGTTTCCGGGACAATCTTCCTACCAGTTCGATATCCATCACGTTCGTAAAAGAGATCATAGATCTCCGTTAGAAGCGGATGGCGAACGGTCCGAAACCACCAAGACTTTGGATACTTTCCCTTCACAAGATCATATCGGTAACTTATTTTTGGCTCCGTAAAGACGAGTGGTCTTAAGAGTTTGTATTTCCAAAATACATATTCTTTTTGTTCCAACCCTTGCTCAACTTTGTAGTTGGCATTCTTTGCATTTCTTCCGATTCGCATTGTGCCATCTCCTAAAAGGGATCCGACAATAAGTGCGCGTTGCTCGGGCGTAATGACAAGAGATTTCTTTACAGGAATCCATGTTCCCCACCAATATTTTGTTTCAAGACTTCCCACGGTGTTGACCATAGACAACGGGTTAATTGTACCATGGCTTTCTCCGTTATAAGTCAGTTTAATGCGCCATTTCTGACGCACGACGAGATTGTTCATACCTCGTCTGCCTCGACATCTGAAACCCGTTCGGGTCTATCGAGGTGCCGAACTTCGCCGTCGATTTGGACTCTTAGGCGAAACCAGCCTGTTATCCCCAGAGTAACTTTTGTCCGATAATCTTCCACCGCATCTAATGCGAATGGTCGGTTCACTATGCTCCGCTTTCGCGCCTGCTCGGCAAGTACGCCTCGCAGTCAAGCCAGCTTGTGCCATTACACTATCGGCACGGTTTCCATTCGCGCCTAGCTGACCTTTAGGCTCCTCCGTTACTTTTTAGGAGGAGAGCGCCCCACCCAAACTGCCCACCAGATACTGTCTTTCTATGGTTTCTCCATAGAAGTTAGGAAATACAGAAACAAAGGATGGTATTGCACTGGCGACTCCACCACAACCAAAGCCATGGCTTCAAAGTCTCCCACCTATGCTACGCATTGCACCCGTATCCCCAATATCAAGCTGCAGTAAAGCTTCTGGGGTCTTTTCGTCTAGCTGCAGGAAGGCGGCATCTTCACCGCCCTTGTATTTTCACCGAGCAAGTCCCCGAGACAGTTCCCAACTCATTATACCATTCGTGCGCGTCTGAACTTCATTTGAGTTTGATCGTACTATCTGCGCGATAATACACTCTCCCCGCATTACTGCGAGCATTAGACTATATCTTCATCTCACCCGTCGTAGGATGAGAGCCGGCGTGTTAGCGATTCCGAAGAATCACTCCAGCACTTTCGTGCTAAGTCGTTACGGGGTTACTCAGCACTAATTTCTAGATCGATACAATGTCGTTGGTCAACAGTCTTTTCTTTTTCTCCAGAAATTAGTGCTGAGAACTTCCCACGGTATTATCTTTCCATCAACACATCCGTCCTGGATGCTCCGATTAAGACTCCACCGTTATAAGCCGGATTTTTCATCGGGATCACTCCCGAAGCTGGCAATCCAGTTACCAGACAAGGAATTTCGCTCTTTGATTCCTTAACAAAGGACCATTTCTTCTTCCATTTCTGGAAGCACGACGTATGGCCTCTCTTATGAGTCGTGTATTTTTTAAGGACCTACCATGCATTGCTGCATAACGAGGTAGCTTTTGGTATTTTCATTCACTGTGTACTTATGTGTTTGGCCACAATCGTCCCAGTCCTTCCACCCCCCTCTTCCGAGAGAGGCAGAACCTTAGGACGATTATAGTTATCGCCGACATTGACCGGGGCTTATATAGATCAGCCCATACATAAATGCATGGACCCCCCATACTTGACCTTCCGGCATTGGTCAGGCATCACCCCCTATACTTCCTCTTACGAGTTTGCAGGGAGCTGTGTTTTTGGTAAACAGTTGGTTGGGAAACTTTAGCTGCGGCTGCGCAAAACCCTTGCGGGTCGCGCAGCAGACCTTATCCCGAAGTTACGGTCGCTTTTTTGCCGAGTTCCTTGGGGACCTCTCACTCGTTCGCCTTGGGCTACTCGCCCTGAACACCTGTGTCGGTTTGCGGTACGGTCCGCACATAATTATGCTTAGAAGTTTTTCTTGAAAGCGCGCTCCTGTACATCTGATTCGGCCGAGGCCTCCTCATTTCCACTCTACTCGGACACGCCGCGACGGATTTACCTATCGCTAGTCCTCATAGCATGAACCCAAATCCAATAATGGGCGTACAGTACAGCACTCCGTCCCTCCATCGCATTATGCGCGGGTCATGGAATATTAACCATGTGTCCATCGCCTCCGGCGTTCGCCATCGGCTTAGGCCCGACTAACCCTTCGATGATCTCCATTGCGAAGGAAACCTTGTTCTTTCGGCGTGCGAGAATCTCACTCGCATTGCGGTTACTCGTGCCAACATTTTCACTTCTGCACGCTCCAGTGTGGGTCACCCCTTCACCTTCATCGCAGTGCAGAACGCTCTCCTACCACTCGCCGAGCACTTTCACGCGTCAGTTCACCGCAATGGTAAAATAACGTTTGAAAGTGCTCGGCGAATCCGCAGCTTCGGTAATATGCTTAGACCCGATCATTTGTGGCGCAAGATCTCTGAGTGAGTGAGCTGTTACGCTTTCTTTAAAGGATGGCTGCTTCTAAGCCAACCTCCTCACTGTCTAAGAAATCTCACCTCCTTAAGTTCACTTAGCATATATTTTGGGACCTTAACTGGCGATCTAGGGCTGTTTCCCTTTTGACCAACGGAGCTTCGCCCCCGTAGTCTAACTGCCGTGCTCTAATCTCTGGTATTCGGAGTTTGATAGGAGTCGTGGTCTTGCGACCTATCGACACCTTCCAGTGCTCTACCCCCAGAGGGAACGCACGACGCAAGCCCGAAAGCTCTTTCGGAGAGAACCAGCTATTACCAGGTTCGATAAGCTTTTCACTCCAACCCACAAGTCATCCCGAGATGTTGCACAATCTATGGGTTCGGGCCTCCATCTGCATCTCTGCAAACTTCACCCTGCTCATGGGTAGCTCACCTGGCTTCGGGTCTGATACATACGACGATCCTACTTCGCACAAGGCTACGTAGGACACTGCGCGCTATTCACACTCGCTTTCGCTGCGGCTCCACCCGAAAAGGGCTTAGCCAAGCCGTATGCATCAACTCGTTGGCTCATTCTTCAATAGGCACGCCGTGACCGAGCACCATTTCAAGCACTATGGATCAATGCGACGCTTCAAAGCCTGCCAGACTTTGCCGCGCTGCTTCAACAACCGCTCGCGCTCTCTTGCGAAATCTTCAGTTGAATACGCTTCATAGTAGAGAGCTTTCCAAGGCCGCGCATGCTTTGTTGAAGCAACGCTACCCGAATTGTGTGTTCTCAACCTTTCACGTAGATCTGCACTCCAACCTATGTAGTATTTAGGCTTTGAAGCGCTCTTGAGTATGTACGTGTAATACATGTCTCAAGTATACTGCCGAAAATGGTGCTCGGCTCCGACTCCTTGTAGGCGTATGGTTTCAGTTCTATTTCACTCCCCTCACCGGGGTTCTTTTCACCTTTCCCTCACGGTACTAGTTCACTATCGATCTGAAGTTGTATGTAGCCTTACCGGTTAGTTCCGGCAAATTCACTCAAGCCATTCATGTCTTGAGTTACTCAAGAACTACAGCCATAGAGATGCTTCGTTTTCGTGTACGGGGCTATTACCCGCTGGGGCTCTTCTTTCCAGAAGATTCCACTAACTCGGCATTTTGTAACTCTACCTGTTGCCAGCGCTGTAGCCTTATGACCCCCATCCCCTTAGACAGCCTCCAGCCGAAGCTCGAAACTATCTAAGTGGCTGAGTTTGGGCTGATCCCGTTTCGCTCGCCGCTACTAAGGGAATAACTATTGTTCTCTTTTCCTCTCGGTACTGAGATGTTTCACTTCCCGAGGTATGCTCTCATCATCGTTTAAGTGATGAGTCTTAGAGGGTTGCTCTAAGGGGTTTCCCCATTCGGAAATCTCCGGATCAAAGGTTGCTTGGCACCTCCCCGAAGCTTATCGCAGCTAAACCACGTCCTTCATCGCCTTCTTCAGTCTAGGCATCCACCATACGCCCTTACTCAGAACTCCCGCTAGGAATTCTGAGAACCGCGTAATTATCCTTCCATTGAGACACCGCTGTCTCGTTGGAAAGATGCGCATCCTCCCTACAAGAGGAAGATGCGGCTTTGTTTTGTTTTGCTCTTGCCCCGCGACAGCGTTAGCTGTTTTGCGGGGTTCGGTTACTTTTTCCCCCGCAAAATCACTTACGTGATCGCGGGGTTCCTGCATTCCGTATCGGAAGACCATTCCGATACGAAACGTTAATTCTTTTTGCATCCGCCATAGTTGCGTTAGCAACGACGGCGGACTTTTTTGTATTCGTTATTCAGTTGTCAAAAAACATGTATAAGGTATGAAAAAAAGCCGCTTGTAAGCGGCTCCGATCGCAGACCCCTACTGACTAAACGGGCCGGCTACCGACGCCACTTCATTAGCTTTTCAGTGATTACCATATACGTCTGCGAGTATAGACGATGCGCGTTTGGAAGTCAAATTTTTCTACTTCAGCAGGGGGTCGATTGCCGTTGTAAAGGCCGACAGGGGCTGTGCTCCGGAGATGAGGGTCGTGCCGACGACGAATCCCGGCGTGCCGTTGACGCCCATCGCCGAGCCTTCCTCTCGATCCGCTTGGATCGCTTTGTCATACGAATCCTTTTTTGAGGCAAGCTGCGCTTTTATCTTGGCGCCGTCCATCTGCGGGAATGATTTTGCGATAAGCTGATCGATCGTGGCCGCATTGCCGAAGCCCTGATCCCCTTCTTCATCCTGCGCCTTAAACATGGCGGTGTGCCATGCGAAGAACTGCGCCGGATAGAGATCCCAAATCGCATGGGCGTATTCAGAGGCTGTCGTCGAATCATTGCCGAGGAACGGATAATCCTTGAACACGATCTTGAGCTTGCCGGTGTTCACGTACTGTTTGATGAGGTCGGGCATCACGGCGGCGGTCTTGATCTGCGGGATGCCGCCCGTATCAAACGCCTTGCAGAACGGACACTGGTAATCAAACCAGTACGCCATCACGACGGGAGCATTCGCCTTGCCGATGAAGGGCTCGCCCGCGATCTTCACGTTTTTGATATCGACGTTGGCGGTCGGCTGTTGGCCATGCGCATCGCCTTGCCCCGAGCCGCCACCCTTCGCCGCGAGGCCGAAATAAAGTCCGCCGGCGATAATAACGGCGGCGATGACGATCGCGCCGGGGACATACAGAGCGCTCAAGTCGCGTTTGGCACCGACAGGAGCAACGGGAGTAACCGATGCGGCGACTGGAGCAGGCGCAGGAGCAACGCTCGTATCTGATTTTGATAATGTTTGTAATGGCGCCACAGCGCCTTTCTCATGATGATGGTCTTTCATGCAAGATATTCTACACCAAGCACCCGCGCCACGCACCAGTGTACATAGTCCGAAAAATGTTGTCCGTACAAGATTATCCACACGCACTCATCTACCAAGGACGGTTAAATACTCTTCTGAACACATTGGACGCTTCGACGGGTCCTGTACCTGTACTACCAGGGTTATCGAATCGACGATCATCGATGTTCGTGGACAAACGGAACGATGAGGTGAATGCGCTGAAGCGACCTTCTTGTTGTGGCAGGTCGGCGATTTCTGGGTTGAGAAAGCTTGCTTGTACAAATCCTGATTGAAAAGAGGGTGTCGGAGAAAACGTCGACGTTTCCCTCAAGGATTCCGGCGCAAACAACCGCCCACCGGTATCAATTCCCGCCGAAAGAGGTTGGCCAAAAGACGTCGGAGATGGTCCCAACGTGCTTATGTTGTTCGAGGTGTCGAAGATACTTGTACCGTTGTCGACTTCCAGATCGGCCTTGAGCCTATAGTCGAACGCATTATCAATCGACCGTTCGCTTTCAGTTGGCGCACCGGAATAGTCAAAGCCTAATCGAGCGATATTTTGCTCGACCGAGTCGCTGTTCAGTGATTGTTTACCGTTGTCGATATAAGGATTCTGCGGGAGCGATCCGGCTTGTATCGCCGCATCGGCGGCATCCTGCGGCATGGGCTGTAAGGGTAATCCTTGTTGCGCCACCGGCTCTGGATCGAGCGCCACTTGATCCGTCGTTTTGTCGGGAACGAGCTTGCTTGTATCTATCGGAACCACATATTTTCCGGGACAGATGACCTTCTTGCCATTGATGGTGCAGAAGCGGGCGTGGCATCTCTCCGGCCCATCGCAGGTACCATAGACGGCCATCGCCGGAATCGTCTTATCGACACATATGCGATGGGACAGATTGCTGATCAGATGGGCATCTGTTGCACAAATCCCCACTCCCTCCGCATAACCCCGCCCCTTGGCGTGAATCGTTGCTACGATGGTAGCATGAAAAAACCGCACAAGCCCAAGAGCCCGAAAACAGACAGGAAGCGAAAATCA
>Ga0105164_10001171_pt1 | contig 17012 bp, 13 predicted proteins | sample VDWuncwatermetaG_FD_89674 | JGI IMG/M metagenome (GOLD analysis project Ga0105164, IMG submission 89674) | Wastewater microbial communities from Netherlands to study Microbial Dark Matter (Phase II) - VDW unchlorinated drinking water | ecosystem: Environmental > Aquatic > Freshwater > Drinking...
ACGCTGATTAAGTCCTTCGACAGGCTCAGGACGAACGGTAAATGTTTGATTCCGTTCGTGGTGAGCTTGTCGAACCATGAGCGGAATCGAATAAATCAGCGTTTCCCTAAAGGAGCTTTTGAAGCTGCTCGCGATTCAAATCACAGTCACGAAGAATCTTAGCGAATAATCCCGGCCCAATCGTTTCGCCCGAATGTACCGGCACTACAGTCGAACGACCATCGGCGTGTTGGATGAAATGGTGACTGCCCTTGACGCGGAGTAACTCAAAACCCGCTTTCTTCAAGGCCGACAATAGCTTCTTGCCGGTGAGGCTGGGAATAGCTGTCATGCGGTAATTGAAACACGTTGCACCCCGACAAAATCAAGCGGCTCCGACACATCGCCCCGAACCTCAAGACATAGCTCTATCGCTTCGCGGATGCGCTCCATCAAAATATCCAGCGATTTTGCCTGAGTGTGACAGCCCGGCAACGCCGGCACCGAGGCGACAAAATATCCCGCCGAATCTTTTTCAACAATCACATCATATTGATGAGCCATATCCACCTCGACCTAAAATTTTCATCGTAAAATTTTACACTGAAGCGATGTTAGCGCAACAACTATCTGCCCTGTGCAAACAGAACCTGGCACACAGAGCCGTAATCAATGCGAGGTTTCATCTGGCGATATTCAAACATCCAAACCAAATTTTTGCCTCGTGTTATATCGTTACCTTACGGAGATCGCTGGCTATGCAAATTTAGTAGTCCAGCCATCGCTCGTTTCCGTGGATTTTTTTATTCATAACTTCACATTGACCCGGTTTTTTCGCTTGCAACAGCGCGGTGTCACTCATATCCTGAGGCAAAGAAAAATTCCGCAAACGCAGTGCGAGCATAAAACGCGCCCCATCCAAGCGTTCGCGCCAACTCACGCCCTGAGCGGTGAATAGCCCCAACGCCAAAGCAGCGGCGTAGGCAATGAAGCAGCCTTGAGTTGAAAATGGGGATGAATCGCAAGCGTCAACGGCAAACGCAAAAAACTTTTTGCTTCGTCGCCTCAAACGCCGTCAATCTAGGCGTCCTCCGCAATCAAACGCAGCGTTTCTCGATACGCGCCGATGCAAATATACTGGCCGTTATCCAGCGCCAACTCCTCGTGTTTTGGCAACTCCACCCGCCGCGCCCTGCCCCCCAATACCTTGGCAGCTTCAAATACAGTGACGGGGATTCCGCGCTGAGCCAGCGTAACCGCCGCCGATGATGCAGACTTTCATGCTCAACCTCTCAATGACTTTCAGCCTACGACAGAAACCGTATTCCTTATTGCTCGTTGAAATACCCGGGTAAGCTCAGTCTTGTCTTTTGCCTTGCTGCGAGAAGTGATTTTGGGCGGAGCAAAACGCAAGATCCCATAGTTTTTCGTCAGAGTGGCGCTGTGACTGCCCGGTTATCGGCGAAACAGGACTGTAGCGATTTCCCGAAAAGACAGCCAGTCCAGCCTGCTGGAAGATCAACTTCGAGGTTTTTCAAAGAATCGCTACTAAGGCAATTCGACAAACTAACACTCTGTTGAAGATGTTACGCTGGCATGCTCACTTGTGTATCAAACACTCTCCGACTTAAGAACTGAAAGTACGAGTGCGGCATCTTCGGCAGACATGCTCTTTAGGCATTGAAACAAAGCATTAAAGGCGGGGCCCCAGAGCCGCGATGCCCAGGTTTCACCAGCATCCTTATCCAGCACATCCTCAAGCTCCGCCACGACGTCTTCCTCACGTATGAATTTCAACTTGTGATCAAGTGAAATGCGAACTGCCAATGCCTCAATTTTACTCGGCAGAGGCAAGCTAGCCACACTGTCGGACAGAGACAGCAGTATCCTAGGAGACTTTGTATGCTCGGGGCTAACGATTCTTCGTTGCACCCTATCAAGGAGGGACCGCGCATAAACGTCGAGCGGCGAGAGGTTTGCGTCAAGGATCACAATAGAACGAGTATCTTCAATTGCCACTCCCTTCATCTGCCCACCATCGATCAATCCAATCGTACAGTCCATTAGCATACAACCCTGCTCATATTTGCGACCCCATGCTTCGGTCGCAATGCGCGCAGCGAAGCCTTCGATTACAAGGATCAGGCCTGCGCTAAAGACGGCATCTCCTGTCACTTCTAGTGCCTTGGCGTGCTTAGGAGACAACCCTAGCGACTTCAGTAAATCTAGGAATGGCGTAGCATCATGGTCTTCCATCGAGAACTTACTAGGGCGCAAATCGTCCGGTATAGTTTGCACAGGATTTTGAGAGTCACCGAATCCCTCCATAAGGGCTTTGAACACCACAACTTGACCAAGCGTCTCTAACACATCTTCCTTGGCTTTTTTGATCGATTGCTTAATTGCTTTGGTTGCAGAGGATGGCAATGCACGCAACTCCTTTTCCTGCTTAGCGATGCTTTCTCTTAGGTCATCGCGTTGCTTTTCTAGTTTTTCGAGTTCCTTATTTAGATCGCCACTCTTCCTAGTTTTTTCATCAACTTTCTCTTGGATTTTTTGCTCAATTCTTTCGGCAATCTTATAATTGAGCATTGCCTCATCAAGTACGAGCTCAATGGCATCGTCGTCGTTCTCCAAATATTTAATCTCTTCTAGCAGCCTGGCCTGACGCACGGCATTAAGACTCCCCTCCCCTGAATTCACCTTATCCAGCAGATATCTTTGCTGTGCCTTTGTGAGTTTTTCGGAAACCGCTCTTTTACTTGAAAATAATGCCTTCAACGTGGAAGCCAAAGTTGCGCATTCGTATTGATCATGCGCCGGGAGTGGGCCAGGCACCAGTATTCTGCCTTCGAATCTGAAAGCGCTAAGTGCCCTCCAGCAAGGTAGCCCCTCATCAAACCCGTCTTCCCTAGTCAGATCTTTGCCCGGAGGACATCCAACGATAAGGTCGTCACGCAGCAGAAATAGGCAGGGCTCCAATTGATGCTTGCTAGCCTTGTCCATCTTCTCTCGAATGAATCCGCGAACCGAATCGTAATCAGTCGACCCAAATGGAACCAAGTGCAACTCATAGACTTCCGTTTTGTTGTTCTTGAGATGGAAGTTGTTGCGGTGTGATGCAGCGCCATGTGTCTCGTTAGGGGCAATGCGCCAAATTCCCATTTCACCCCGCGTAGGTTGTCTTGGGTAACCACGACCGTGAAAAGCCTGAACATCGCCAGACGTCGGAAACAGAGCTTCTCTTGTCTCCTGCTTTTCTAAAGACAGCAACTTTCTATCCCAGGTTCGGATGGCAAACGGTTGGATAAAGACAGCCGTTTCTGGAATATCTTTCGTGCATTTTCCAATAATTTCGTCTCTATCAAAATCAAACTCCGGATTCTCTACTTCTTCAAAGGAATTTATCTCGATTCCAGATGCAGCGGGCTTGGATGTCTCTTTGACTTTCGCTAGACGCGCCGCATATTCCGATAGAACAGGTTCTACCTGCTCGAACTTACTTAGATCCTCCAACGCGTTTTTTGCCTCTTCCGCACGCCCCTCTTTTATAGCGTACAGTCCAGTGATAAAGCTTGCGATTGCTGGTGGCATATCTGCAAGATACTCATCTGGATCTTTACCTTCCAGCAGTGTCACCAATGCGCGGGCAAAGCCCGAATTAAGAAGAGCTAGATCGCTGCTCGTCTGTGATTGCCGGGGCATAATTTCTATATCAGGCACCGACTCGTGATCTGGCTCTTGCTCTAGCTCTTTTCCGCTTATCGGCGACTTGAGAAATTCGACCAGCTTTGGAGAGGGGTTCGAAGAAAACAAGTGAATTAGACAGGAGCGACTTAGCTTCTTCATATCACTTTCTGGGAGGCTCTCATCCTCTGTTTCATATAAAAGGAAGGTGTCAACCAAATCCTCAACTGACACAGGGTCAATCATATTGAGATTTGTCAAAAACCACTTTTGCACAATTGGGTTTGCGCCTGCGGGGATGTTCAGCATTGCCAAAATACGATCCTTGGGGCCCCGGGGTAAATTCTGGACCCTTGCCCCCTTCATAATCAAGGGCGTTCTATTTTCTGAAAAAAATCGGCGAAGCTCATCGTCACCTGTTCCGTAGCTCAACAAGAATCCGTAACGTGCCCTATTAATTTTTAAGTAAGCCATGTCAATCGCTATTCTTCATTGTTAATGATGCTCTACCGCGGCACGAATGTATGCCATTAATGGACTTGCTATGATTGTCCCCATTTTTTGCAGATTGATTTCGCTTGGGTCAGCAATAAACTCTCGAACGAGGGATGCTATTTGCGGGCCGTGCTTCGCACAGATTAAACCTTCGATCCATGTCGCCCTAGGTAACTGCCCGTTCTTACGCTTCACCGCTTTTCGATCCATGTCTTGATTCTCCGCAAGCTTGGTGCTTAGTCTTATTTCACCGAAGCCGCCTACGCGTAGAGTCTTGTCAGTATTCTTCGGTAGAATTATTGCAGTCCCGTCAAGAATCGAACCTTCCTTAATTTTGGCAACGTAATTTGCCAGTCGATCACTACCACACTCAATCCTAATGTCCTGCGAGAACAATTGTTCTGGTAAGAGCGGCACATCTTCAAGGAGGCTCCAGCTAATCTCTCCTGAGTAAGCGCGAACTTCGTTAGGCTGGATAAGGTCACACGCTTCAATCCGTATAACTGCCTGCTCAACGCCATTAATCATTATTGCCACATCTTGCGTGCTTGGCTGAATACCTTCTATCTGAATCCAATTATCTGAAAGTGCCACAATTTTAATTTCTGCAATCAGATCAGGCGAACCATCAACAGAAACCTCGTGGTTTGAAGTTCTCAGGACATACAGCACCACTGGGGATTGTGGGTATACATATGCCCCATCTGCCCCCAAATGATGAGGCGATGGGTACACAACATAGGCGCGTGGTTGGCGCGGGCGAATGAGGCGACCAAAAAACTCTGACAGAGATTCTCTTGTTGTGTGGAACTGTGATGCCTTGAATGTGGCTGGCATTTCCATCTCGTATACGTGCCACGATGCGAGTGAACCGCGGCGGATCCATTCGACACCTTCAGTAACTTTATCGGGCGGAGAAATGGGTTCATCAGTAACAATCCAGTACCGCCCAGCCCATTCCAAGGGCTCTTGTGCATACAGGAGCCTGCCACCGCTTTCCGTTGCGGCAAACAAATTCATGCCGTGCGCAAACGATCTGGTTTGCGACATGAGATGGGCCGCTAACCCCGAAAGGTCTTCAGTTCCATGGCATTCCAAAAGCGGGACCATCGGCGATACAGAGACGGTATACGCTCTCGTAAATTGCGTTGCAGTAAACGTCTTGACCCCATTGCCGTGTCGGATCTCCAAACTGCCACTCAGGTGACCAACGGAGGCAAGCGATGGAATTCGCAGAAAAAGTTCAAAACCAGGGGGGGCAGGTCGGTAAGCAAGAAACAATCCTGAACGCAAGGAGTCCCGCTTAGAGAGCAATGTTGAATTCTTGGTTAATAGTCGAGAAACCGACCGCCGTAAAACCTCCGGAGGTGGGTAGTAGAGTTCACACTCGGGCTTAGCGCGATTACTGTAATGGGCGAAATGAGGCCGCCGCGTCTGACCCGATCTCAGATATACATCCTCCCCGCAACAAGGGCAGGTCAGACCAAAACCGAAATAGGCTCCTCTTGCAGGTTGCACGATGCCACCTCTCAAGTCTTTAGCCCAGTCCATGAATTATCCTGCCTTATTTATGCGCAATATTGCGCCAGACTCTCTATCGGAGGAGATTTCTTGAAGAAAGTCCATTTGCCGCCAATCACGAAATTCGGGCATTCGGTCGGCACGAGGCAATACCCAACGGGTCAAGGCCGCAATGGCTCGTTGCTCCACAGTAGGTAGGCCCGAATAGCGGGCTTGCTTGTGTTCCCCGCGCAACACTTGCATAGCATTTGTCGCCAGAGGGCAGAAGAAAATCTCTCGCGTCAAGCCGTGACGTGCGAGGTCAGGATCCATTCCCAATATGGTTAGCACCTTTCTGACGACTCTTAACCGATAATTGGGTCCCTGACCGTATTTATGGGTGCCGGCATATTCGTCTCCGATGGTTTCAAGGTATTTTCGGAAGTCATCAAACAAGGTATCTGAAATATGGAAATGCCCCCAACCTGACGTGTACCCGATAGTCCGAAAAACAGTTTCATCCCCAATTCGAAGCCTGTTGTATATAGAAGAGCGACCAAGGGCCGATGTTGTTGTAACCGCCACCAATCTAGCGTTCTTACGCTCTCCAGAAATGATGCCGACTGAGTCCTGGTATTTGGTCTGAAATGCATTAGCCACTTCACGTGTTTGTATAAGGCTAGCAATGAGCTTACCGCCTAACAGCATATTGTAGGGAGGGACAGCACCAAGGGCATAGGCATCCATCAAATTTATAAGCCCTTTAGCCCTGCGATGATGATCCCATCCTATGAATTCGTCACGCGCCTTAAGGTTAAATACCGCATCGCCAAGCGCAAAGATGCCAATAAGCTTCTCATGATAGTCATCCCAAACAAGGAATCGCATACGACGGCCATAGCCCACCGAGATGGGAATCCGCCAGTAGTACGTTGCTAGGCGAAACAAATTGGATTGCCATGTGCCTGATTGGACAACCTCTAATCGTGGCCGAATCCTCTCAACATCAAGTTCAACACCTGATGCAAAGTGCATGATCAGCTTGCTAGCATGGCGGTAAATCCACTCCTTGTTGGCAGCAAGTCTGGTATCCCTCTGGTGGGCATGCATATCTCGGTAGCTCTGTTTATCCAAGCCAGGGGGCACAAGCGCTCCATCTGGCCCCTTAGTAAAGCCCAGCAACTTGAAATGGCTACGAATCTTTCGGCGTAAGCGAGCATCTTCACCAGGTATTTTGATAATGGCCGCGCTTCTCATGCGATAACTCCGTATACGCCTGGCAAGTCTCTGGACAATTCGTAAGGGGAGAACGCGACCTTATCGCTTGCCTTAACAAACCCGTAATACTCTGGGCAAACAAGAGAAGGATATGAAAACAATTCCACCGTATTCCCATTACTATTTGTAGCAGTGACAGGAACACTATTGGGATAGGCAATCTGCCATCCAGCTAGCTGTAGCATTTCAATCATCGGACGCAATGTTCTGCGCTGTTCTTCAATCGTAGGCTTTGAGGGTAATTCCCCATCCCTGATATACCGAAGCAGATCGAGTGCCAACATGCGGTCGAGAGTTGCATGATGAAACCGGTTGCCGTAGTATCGCAAGCACTTGTTGCACGACGAGGAACAGTCGCAATCAGTCAGTAAATTCTCAACCTTCTCGATCACATTATCCATAACCTCCCCGGCTTGGGTTGCATACCCAGCGCCACCCGAGAGAGTGTCATAAATAAAAATATCCGCAAAGTTATTATTACCTACACGCAGAAACCGGAACCCTGCATTTACCTCTCGCATGTCGATATCTAGCACTCTCCCAATGCCGAGCACTATGGCTTCTGCTAAGGATTGAAAGGCATCCGATATGGGTGCTCTCTCGGTACGCGCTACTGGATCAAACCGCAAGCCGTTACCCAACGGAATTCGCAGTAGCAATGAATCCGAATTGAAACTGTAGCCAAGGTATACCCTCTCATACTGCCCCTGGCATCTGGTAGAGGGGGCGCGCCCAGAAATATGATAATCGCGAGTATGTGCACCCACATCGTTGTCGTCAACTGCGGTTCTTCCGCATTGGTTACATACACGGAAGCCATCGTGCTGGCCATTTTCCTCTTCGCCCTTGTTGACCATCACTAGCTGTTGGTCACGCTCAAAAGCAAGCTGGCCATTCCTGCCAAACCACTTCCAATTAAAGCTACTGTCGTCAGCTACTGACAACTGAGCACTGGTCGCATTAGTAAAGATCTGCTCGTCATCATGCTCATCAACCTCTCGCCCCCCAGCGGGGAATACAACTTGAGGAACAATCACCGTCCTTGCCTTGAGTGCTGGTTCGTCACATAACGGGCAGCCCTCTCCAACTGGAACACTGTGTCTGAACCCCGGCGTGAATTCACACTCAGGGCAATAAACATAATAGCGCCGTTCAGAAAACAAGCGCACAGCCCGGTTTTCAATAGCGTTTGAACCGCTGGCAGCAACCGTTCCCACTCGGTAAGTCTTCTTGTTGACAACCACAAACCGCCCAGGCGCATACTCAGACAAGGCGATGTTAAGCCCCTGCTGCGGGCGTTGAACGATGTTTACCTTGGTGTAGCCTCCGCTTCTGTCTGGCGGGCCTTCAATCTGAAGGGCGCAAAGATCGCGCGGGAACGCGTAGGATGGAAGAAAACCGCGACTGAACAGAAACTCTATAAGGCTTTGTTCTGAAGCTTCAAGCTCATCCGCATTAGCGGGACGGATACGCTTTAGACTCCGAAGGAATTCGTCAGCTACCCTCGCAGGTGTTTTGGTGAACGAAGCAGGAACCCATTTTTGTATAACCGAAAAACTCGATTTTGCTGATTCAGCCGTCTTTAACCACTCTTCAAAGGCCGGCAAACTGAACGCATCTGTTCCTCCATAAAAGTCTAAGGTCTTCCCCAACAAAGAGAAAATATCCGAGCCAACGGGAATCGGATTCTCGAAATGGAAGAACGACTGAATCAGTTGGGCACGGATGTGCCTCTCGATAATTTTCGGGTTACCTATGTCGATTCCAGGAAGGGTTGGTTCTCCTGCAATGATTGCCTTGGGGTTTTCAAAATAGTAATTGTCGTGCGGACTATTCTGGGCGTAGGTTACAACTGTTGAAATCGCAGAGCCACGGCGTCCGGTACGGCCCGCACGCTGCTGATAGTTCTGTCTAAGCGGAGGAACGTTACGCAAGCCAACTGCCACCAATGACCCGATATCAATACCCACTTCCATCGTGGTTGTGCTGCTCAAGACATCGATGGATGTGTCCGTAGGTGCGACCAATATGTCGCGAAAGCGACGTTCGAAGTCCTCTGTTGTTGTGTTTGGATCGTCCATGTCGCGATAGGACAACTGCGCGGTATGCTCTTCAACCGATAGATTGAACGGACGCGCCTTGCCTTCTAGAACATCAATAACAGGATCCCTGAAGAATGCCTTGCGCGCACGCAGATAGTCAGTTGCCCCAGGATTAACTGCCGTGACACCGCTCGCAAGACACACAGGACAGTGCCCCCACCACTCAATGGGAGACACGCTAGCGCAATGCGAGCACTGATACCAGCGGTGCTCCTCGGCAGCCAAAATCAGAGACAGCTTATTGGGGTCAATGAACTGGCCGGCGTGCCTTGCGTTTGCGTGGCACAAGACTTCCACGAAGACCTGGAACACCCTATCAATATTCGGGACCCTTTCGCGTAGAAATTCCTGAGTCTGGCGTCTAAAGACGGCAGTTGCATCAAGCCCACCTGAGAGTTGATGGCCGGCAGCCTTAACCCTGATACCATGGGCTAGATTGCTGTCGATAGCAAACGCATTAGCGAATGATTGTATCCATGCCATGAGAAGTCGATCAAGGTCTGCCTTGCCAATGTCGGGAATTGCATCAACTATGGTACGGTACGCTCTCTTGGTCACAGTTAGGTATGCCAGTGTTAACGCGCTGACGGAATAAAAAGGTGAACCAAGATGTCTTAACAGAAGCGAATTGAAACTGGGTGGCGGAGTATGCTGATCCTGTAGTGCTTCCTTTAGATCACTCTTATAATGTTTCAGATAATCTCTGACGTCGTGCTGCAAATGATCTTTGTCATTACCGTCAAACAGGAGCAAGGAGTGCTGTGCGAGTGCGTGAACCACGGCGACATACGTTCGGCTGAGACGGGGTTCCTGATTGACAGCCAATAGCTCCTTAACACCAAGCAGGAGCAGTTGCCGGAAGACATCGTTTTCAATTTCCCTCGGTATATCTCTGGCAAGCCTCGCCGCTTTCTGCCGACCATCCGAGAAGAGAAGGGACTTGCGACCTCCGTTTGGTGAACGATCGCTCGGCTGAATGGTTTGAGGCTGAAGCTCAACTTGGCTGCGAACAAGCTGCGCAAATGGCGCTTCACCCTTCGTTGCCAAGTCCATGATCTTAGTCGACCCAGCGCGCCAATTGGTTGTGCAAACCGGGCACTGATTATTGAAGGTTAGAGTTGGCTGCCCTGCGATCTGCATAAGCCCATCTGGCCTGATCACCTCAAGATACTGGTCCAGTTTGGCATGTTCAGGCCGGTGCATACTCAATTGTCCGGTTGTCTTGTGCAGCCAGTTGCTTGAACCCTCGTGCCGCCCGGATCCGTCTTGAGCACGCCGACTTATCTCAACTAGGAAGTGGGCCTCAAGCAGGCCACTTAAGCCCCACAATCCCGCAGATGGCTGGTGCCACAAAAAGTTACCATGCGCGTCATGCACATAGCCTCGGATAAATGCTGCCCCGCAGTCGCGGTGCGTCAAGACTTCATAGACGCGAGAACCACAGTCGCATGTCAGCCTTGGTGTTGAATAAAGTTTCCCAAGAATTCCAGGTTTGCTTGACTCCCGGGTCTTGCAGTCCGGATTAATGCACGCATATATTCCGGGCAGCCCACGAAAAAATAAATGTGACCGAACTGGCGAAAAAACGTTGCCAGTGTCTTTTTCCTTGGCAAAGGACATGAGTGCCAATAGACCTTCCAATGCCGTCGCTGCCAGATCAGTGTTTGGGAAAGTTAAGGCGGCTATCTCACGCAATTGCTGGGGTTCTAACGTGATCTTATTCGCCACGAAAGCGGCTGGTCCAAAAGACTGGAGCCAGCCAAACACCGCATTTTGAAAGGATGAAGTATCGCTAAGTCCATTTGGACAGATATACTCAAGCGTGGCGCTCATACGCTTGAATTCGTTTATTGCCTCGAAGAGTTTGTTTTCCCCTTCGTGCAGTGTTGAAAAATCATATCCAGCCAATGCCGCTGCATCGCTTGGGGTAGCTGATCTTTCACCGGCCTTCCGTTGCAGTTCACCAGTAATTAGAACGAATTCTTTGCTTGTATGCTCATGACCACTCAAGTCTGCGGCAAATGACTTCATGCGGCTCTTTGCTTCAGGGGATGATCCCAAACTTGCACTCGTCAGGATATATCTGACCCTATCGCGCGGAATACCTAATCTTGCATGCAACCGTCGTAGCAAGTAAGCGACTTCAGCACCACCCGAACCCCTATACATGTGTGCTTCGTCAAGAACAACAATGAACTTGTTGTGCGTATCAGAAGCAAGCCACTCTGCCGTTTGATCAAATATGGATACTTCAATAGGACGAAGCAGCATGTATTCCAGCATAGAGTAGTTGGTCACCAAAAGATCAGGGCACCGATCCTGCATTTCCTGCCGTGATAACATTTCCGTATCAGTTGGACCTGTTTCAAAGGACGACGAAAGATATTGTTTTAGGTCCTTGGCGGGCCACTTTCCTTCTTTCTTTAACCTTTCTTCAGCTTCAGGCGGGAGATCGATGAACGCTTTTTGGATGAAAGATCCAAGACGTATTTCGTTTTTTCGGGCGCTCTCCTCACCTGGATATGGCGTCCGACTTGTGTACATGCCAAACGTAGCACGATGTTTACGGACGCCCTGTAACTGCCGCGCTACTTCTTCCTGCCCAAGAATGCGGCGAAGACGCGATATCTGATCGTTCACCAGTGCATTCATTGGATACAGGAGTAGTGCTCGGCACCCTGACTGTAGCCATGACTGCGGTCGGCTGTCCGCCTCTATTGCCATTGCCCCCAGAATCGGCATCAGAAAGCTTTCCGTCTTTCCGGACCCTGTCCCGGTCGCGACGATTATCTCTCGATCATTACCCAAGAATGTTTCGAGTGATTCGGCCTGATGTTGATACGGCTTTTCCGGAATGCCTGTAATTTTGTGTGCACATGCAATATTGAGAAGCTTCTTGGCCGCCTCTGGGACGCGGAGTTCGCCATAAGGCTTACCTGGCATATAAAAGGGGGTAGCCTCAAGTCTTGGCTCTTGAAATATGCCCCCCTCCTTCTCCAGTAGCCTAGCGCGTTCGGCAATTAGGCTCTCATCCCAGATGTGGTATTGAGCCTCAAGGTATTGTTGCAATTTTCGCTTCATGCCATCAAAAACTGCGCGAGCGGAATACGTCTTGATTTCACTCATGGTTGGCGATCTCGCATCCGAGTTCTTGCAAGGCAGACTTCACTGTGGGCCAGTATTCAGGTTGACGACAAAGCCAAACGTAACCATACGTCTTGGGGTCTACTTCAAATAAGGCACTTAGGAGTCGTCGCACTGATCTGGGAACTGCCAACGGCAACGTTACAACAATTAAGTTGGCCTTCGTGCGTGTGAACACCGTCAATGGTTCGCCCAGCAATGATGCCAGTCCGTATTGCATATTAAGAGGGTCTGAGACTACCGGGCCTTCCAGTAACGCGCGGTTGCGCGTTAACTTGCCAAGAAAGTACCTATATCGGTTTGGGCCAAGTCTCGACCTAAATAGGCTTACGCCGTTCCAGGCGGCAACGCGTCGGTTAGCGAATGAAAGCCACGATGGTTCGCGATACACGGCATGGGATGCGTGGCTGGCTACTTTTACGCTGAGAGCCTCAAGGTCCGACGGAGCAATCGAGGGTCTGAAGTCGTTCGTGGCTGCCTGTATCTGTGTATGTGCCCATGCTGGTGTGTCGAGGTCGCTGGTTCCACGCCAAGATTTCAGTGATTGAGTAGGCAGGCGGCTCACTTGGGCTGTTGCAACGAGACGCCCTAAACCGACGCGTCGAACGCTTGGAAAATGCCGCTGTAGCTCCGTTGTGGGTGCAATGCTTACCAGCAGAGACGTGTCCTCAACTAAAGCTACCGCTCTCGTTGGTGTTGGCAACCAGTAACCATTCCCAAGATGCTCGACTTCCTTGAGGGCGCTTATGTCGTCAAGTGCGAGCTTCAATGTATGTGTCGGAATCTCTACTCGAGAACAAATCTTTTGTATTCTGCCTATATTAGTTTCGTGAACAATTCGTTCGGATGTTACGCTTAACGATGCAATTGCGCCCCGGACAATCTCAATTGGGTCAAAAGCTGGCGGTGACAATTGGCGCATCTAATTCTCTCTCGCTACCGGTATGTTGGGTATCGGATACCACAATTAAAATGTAGCTCCCTATCTTTCAATCTTATTGCCGCCAAAATGAGAAGATGTGAAAAATTAACCCGTTTGACATCAAATGTAACCATTCCGGATACCCGCTAAAGTATATAGAACAATTATCAGACGCTCACATAGTATAGTAGCGCGAGGCTGCAAGCCACGGTGATCGTAGCGATCAACGCGCTGCTGCGGGGGCTGAAGAAATGATGACAAACGCCAAGGCACTTTGGGTCGATTCTCGTCAGCGTGTGGCCTGGACACCGCTACAAGCCGTTGAAGTGCTCTGTCAGCGTACGGACGCTGAATAGCCCGCCCGTATAAAAGAGACTCTACCACGTTGACACACTAACTAGCCGCTTTCGCCCAGTCAAGCGAAATTGCCCGATTACCGGAGGTCATAACAGATCGAATTGATCTGCATCTTTAATCGCAGAAAAGGTGGTCTGTTCGCAATCACAACTAGGCGAGGCTTGCTGGTGTAATCACCCCTGCCATCCGCACACAGCACAATGTCGCCTCGCTTAAAACTTGGAGCCGCCATCATACATAGTCGCCCATATCGGCGGTGTTATCCTGCCGATCAGCCTGATTGATGGCTTTTATATCGCGCTTAACCTGCGCCAAACTCAGTGCTGCTATTTTTGGATACAGCATCGCAACACATTTTTTATGGCTGGTAATTTCAATAGGTTCGCCTGACCTCAACAGATCAGAAAGCTTGGTTTTGACTTCAAAAATCCCGGCTGAACGCATTCTGGTCCTTAAAAATCTAGTTGGCTAGAATTAATTATAACCCCCACCATTCCGGCGGAAAGCGCAATTGCGAAAACTTCCGTCCGTTGAGGATCGCGGTGCGTTCCACGTCGGCGGCTGTTTCGATGTTAAGGATGTTAAGGGGTCAGCGTGAATTATTTTAAGAATGCTTGAAGCATCAAATGCCAACGACTTTTACTGCACCAGATTGGGTTGACGTAATAGCATCGAGCAATTGCGGCACGAGGGGTCGCAGATCGGCTAGCCGATTCGTGTGTGCGCTGAGCACGACTACCGCAACCGAAAAGGAGACGACATGCTGTTGAAATGATAGGTTGCGATCCACCGTCACGAACACATCGAAGTGCTCTGCCGCCAAGTTCAGCAACTCCCCGTTCTTGATCGAAGTCCATCCCATCTGGCGAGTCGTCTTGACATCATGCCCCACAATATCTCTGGACAGCCGCCAATCAACGCATTCGTCAAGCAGCACCTTCACGTTGCTGTCGCGATAAACAGATTTTTCGCTTCTTCAAGAAAGGTGACCACCTGCTCCTTGGTAACCGAAGGGAAACCCTCCAGAAAATCGTCAATGGTCTCCCCCGCCTCGAGATAATCCAGAAGCGTTTGCACCGGAACCCGTGTTCCGTAAAACACTGTCGCTCCACCCATCACATCGGCATTGTGGGATATCACTGGCTTATTCATGTGAGCAGGTTACTCCTAGGATGGCGTTTCGTAAATACTTACGCCAATCATACTTACGCCAATCAAGCAAAACATTCTGATCGCCAAATGGATCACGGCAGCACCCTATGATCTACAGATTAAAGCCACCAATCCGGCGGAAAGCGCAATTGCGAAAACTTCCGTCCGTTGAGGATCGCGGTGCGTTCCATATCGGCGGCGGTTCGGCCTGCGGTCAGCCAGCCGCGTTGTTCCAAGTACAGCAAAAAAGCGCGCGTGGTGATTTTGCGGCAGTTGTCGGGGAGCAAAAAACTGTTGCGGGCGATTTTGTGATCTTCAAACAGAAATACGCCGCGGGTCAGCGCATCCACAAAGACGAAGCTATTCATGCACTCTTGTATCGCCAACTCCCCCAAGTTGGATTTTTTTGTGTCCGCTCCCGGTTTTTTTGATGCGGCCAGATAATGACTGAATATCCGGGTCTGCAAGATGGGAAGAGCGCGATTGCTAACCCACTGTTTGATTTTCTCGCTGGTGGGAGTGTCGTTACGGGTGACTTCGTGCAGCACCATATCCACCAGTTGCACCGACCAACCCGGCTTTTGCAACAGATCGAGCGAATCTGCGTAGGCCAGCGTAATCAACGACCCTGCATCTGGCAGCAGAATGGTGTGCGGGGATGACGGCGGAACGCTGGCCTGTTTCGACTTACGCTTGCCCGGATTCACGCGCCTCATGCATCTAAAGCATTTAACTCGGACACCATGCGCTCGGTCTCCGCGATAGAAAGCCTAGGCATAGGCAAGCGGGCTTGCGCCATCAACAGAAACAGGTCTTCCTCGCTGGTGATACCCAGCGCATTCATTACCTCAACATTGCTGGTGCGGCCTAAAGAAAAGTCGAGCAGGATTTTATAATTCAGGTTGCCGCCGCTTTCGGCGGCTTCAAAAGTTTCAACCAGATAGCGCAATTCGGCATTGAACAAGGCGTTGATCGAAGTCTCGGTTTTGGCGGCGATCACCTTGGCGCGCTTGAGCAAATCGCGGTCAACCGCTCCAGTGAAATTGACTGTTGTGCTCATTAGATACCCCTCACATTTAACACATAATTAAGTGTAACACGGTGTTATGTGTGGTTCAATCAAAAAAGCTGATTGCCGGAATCAGGGGATCACAAAGATAACGCCGCTGAAACATTGAAGCGCGTTACGAAAAATTCTTTGATATATACACACGCTGAGAACAGTAATGAACGATGGTTATCAGCCTATAACGGTTGCCTTTGATATTAAACCCAGATTATCCATTAGGCGAATTTAGGGCGTAATTGCGGGAACTGCCTTTCAGTAGCCCGGATGGAGCGAAGCGTAATCCGGGAGCGCGGCGCATTAAAACCGCAGTCTATTTTATCGTTCCCTCATTCCGCGTGGGAACGCCTCTTGGGACGCTCAGCGTCCCGCACCCCGGCAAGACAGGCCGCAACACACGCACCGCCGCTCACGCAGAGCGGGTAGAGCCGCGTTCCCACGCGGAGCGTGGGAACGATCAACTTCTACCACAAAGCGAAGCATACAAGGGGATTTAACTCCCCTTCCGAAACGTCATCGCGCCGTTTATGCAATCTACCAAAATAATATCCTTCGCTGCAAAGCGGCCTTCGAGGATTTCTTTTGCGAGCGGGTTTTCGAGTTGCGATTGGATCGCGCGTTTCAAGGGGCGCGCGCCCATGGCGGGGTCGAAGCCCGCGCGGCCCAATTCGGCGAGGGCGGCATCGGAGACGCGCAGCACCATCTCCAGCTTGGCGAGCCGCGCTTCGAGTTGATGCAATTGAATACCCGCGATTTTTCCGATGTGCGCCTCAGACAAGGCGTGGAACACCACCACTTCGTCGATGCGGTTGAGAAATTCGGGACGGAAATAGCTTTTCACTTCGCCCATCACCGCGAGTTTGATTACTTGATAATCGTCGCCCGCCATTTGCTGAATCATTTGCGAGCCGAGGTTGGAGGTCATCACGATCACGGTGTTTTTGAAATCCACGGTGCGCCCTTGGCCGTCGGTCATGCGGCCATCGTCCAGCACTTGTAACAACACGTTGAACACGTCGGGGTGCGCTTTTTCAACTTCATCGAGCAAAATCACCGCATAGGGTTTGCGCCGCACCGCTTCGGTGAGATAGCCACCCTCTTCATAGCCGACATAGCCGGGCGGTGCGCCGATAAGCCGTGCCACGGAATGCTTTTCCATGAATTCCGACATGTCGATGCGGATCAGGTGTTCTTCCGAATCGAACAAAAATCCCGCGAGGGTTTTGCACAGTTCGGTTTTGCCGACACCCGTCGGCCCTAAAAACAAAAATGAACCATAGGGGCGGTTCGGGTCGGACAGACCGGCGCGCGAACGGCGGATCGCGTCCGA
>Ga0105164_10001172_pt1 | contig 17003 bp, 14 predicted proteins | sample VDWuncwatermetaG_FD_89674 | JGI IMG/M metagenome (GOLD analysis project Ga0105164, IMG submission 89674) | Wastewater microbial communities from Netherlands to study Microbial Dark Matter (Phase II) - VDW unchlorinated drinking water | ecosystem: Environmental > Aquatic > Freshwater > Drinking...
GGTATGGGAACCTCTTTTATCTTAAGGCCTTTTTTGCTCAACTTTGCTGTCAGTTCAGGCTCTATCCCAAATCCCCTGGATTCCAAAATAATGCCCTGGAGCGCGTGTTTTTTAAAGACCTTGAAACATGTCATGCAATCTGTGAGGGTTGTGCCGCATAGTATATTTGTAAGAAAATTTCCAAAGCGATTTGCAAGAAAATAAGACATTTTCATTCCCGCCGGATGCGGATTGGCCAGGAACCTGGAACCGTATACAACGTCTGCATTTTCTTCTAAGATAGGTTTTAATAGGCCAGGGTACGAGGAAGGGCTGTATTCCAGATCAGCGTCCTGGATTACGATTATGTCCCCTGTTGCCTGGCTGAAGCCGGATATCAGCGCGGCGCCCTTGCCCTGATTTTTTACATGACTGATTACCCTGACGGAAGGGATGACGGCCGAAGCTTTTTCCACGGTTTTATCCGTAGAGCCGTCATCGATAAGGATTATTTCTTTTTCAGATATGCCGCATGCGGCCAGATTCAAAGATTTAATCTCCAGCATTACTTGAGCGATTGTTTTTTCTTCGTTGTAGGCAGGGATTAAAATCGATAATTTCATAGCTTTGATTATAGCTTGATTTTATTTATTCTGCAATAGGCATTTGATTATTTATACAGCGTCCACCTGTCAGGTGAGCCAGATGGCTCACCTGACAGGTGGACAGAGGCTTGTGTTGATAACAGATAGCAGATAAACACTGATTGACCATAACATTTTTCTGAGATATAATAAACTCAAATGAATCCCGGGAAAAAGAAGGTATTATTAGCTGAACACGAAGCCGGCATTGCGGAGATAATAGAATACCTCCTCAAGGCGTGGGATTACGATACCGTTACCATCGCTAAAGGCTCGGCTGTCCTGGACGCGGTAAGGCGGGAACAGCCGGATATTATAATAATAGACTGGGGCCTGCCGGATATGGAAGGCCTCGAGGTATCCAAGGTATTGAAAGAAGATTTTCTCACCGCGCATATTCCCATAATAGTCCTCATAGACAAGAAGCAGATAAGAAAAAAGATGCTGGAGATAGAGCAGGGCGTGGACGATTATATCGCCAATCCCCCTGATCCAATAGACCTGGAAGTCAGGATGGAGCTTGCCTTGCGCAGGACCAGCCACCAGCTTTACGCAAACGCCTTAACAAAACTTCCCGGAAATAAGCAGATAGAAAAGGCCATACACTCAAGAATGGACGAGAAAAAGCTTTTTTCAGTCGCATATTACGATATAGATAATTTCAAATCGTTTAACGATAAATACGGTTACATGAAAGGCGACAGCGTCATAAGGCACGTCGCTTACATCATAGCTACCACGGTCAAAAGATACGGCAATCCGCACGATTTTGTAGGCCACATAGGAGGCGATGATTTTGTGGTGGTCACGACGCCTGACAGGGACAGACTGGTTGCGTCCGAGTCAATACTCGCTTTTAACAGGGCCATGCATTTTCATTATTCAAAAGAGGACAGGGAGAGGACTTATATAGTTTCCAAAGACAGGCGCGGGAATGTCATTAACATGCCGCTCATGAGTATTTCCGTAGCCATAGCGAATAATAAGCATTTTCCCATAAAAAATATGGTGGAACTGATGGAGATAATCACGGAGATAAAGGGTTATTTAAAGACGCTGCCGGGCAGTAATTTTCTCGTGAACCGCAGGCAAAATGAGAAAAGGGTGTTTATTGACGAGCCTTATAAGGAAGAAACTAAAATCCCCGATAAAGAAGAGAAATTCAAACATAAACCCCTCGGCCAGATATTGCTTGAATCCCAGATAATTACGGCTGAACAGCTTGAAACAGCGCTTAATAAACACTGGACCACGGGCCAGAAAATAGGCCAGAGCATTATAAACCTGGGCATGGCCAGTTCCGGCGATATCGCGAGAGCCCTGGAATCGCAATTTAACGTCCCGCATTTTGATATCCGCAATTTGAGCGAAAACGGAGAGTTAGAAGAAATAATATCCAAGATATCTTTTGACGTAATGAAAAATTACGGCGTTTTGCCTGTAAGAAAAGATAAAAATACGCTTCTTTTAGCGATGCTGGATCCCAAGAATATGGAAGCCCTGGCTAAAATAAAAAGCCTCACGGGTTGCGCGATAGCGCTTTCGTTTGTTCTGGAAAGTGAATTTACAGAGATATTTGACAGGATTAAGTCCAAGGCATAAAAAAAGAAAAAGCCGATGAAGGGCTTGCAGCTTCGGCTTTTCATCGCTCGGCAACCCAGCCGCCATATTATTACTGACTGCCTAACTAACCCTTTGCATTCGCTGAGGTTACGGCTTGTCAGAATAACTTAGGCCCGTAGGCTTTGCGCCCCCTGATTTCTCAGGGTTTGCCCTTATCGGCTATAACAATTATACCATATAAAATCATTTTTTCAAGAGAGAAGAGAGAAAAAATTGGAAAAATATAAGATACGGGTCGGCATAATTTTATTCTTTTTGTTGTTTTGCGCCACAAGCGTTTTTGCGAAAACCGGCCCCGCACCACACGGGTACGGGGCAGGCCCCATACCGATACGCAATCAGATGCCGCTCTATCTGTTTTACCTGCAGATGGAACCTGACAGGGCAAGCGTAGTAAAGCAGGGTAAATTTGACGTCAATGCCGGCTATACTGTTTCAAACGTAACGGTGAGCTGTTTTACCCCGGTCTCGTCGTTATATAACATAAATATTGACGCGGAGGTTTCCAGGATGACCTTGGATTTAAGATACGGCCTTTCTGAAAAACTTGAAGCCGGGCTGGAGGTGCCTTATTTGAGTTTATCGGCCGGCTATCTTGACGAATTTATAGAGGGATTTGAAGATACTGTCGGGGAGACAACCCCGCGCTCCAGGACGCGTCAGGGGTCGTATAATTTTAACTACTCGTTTATTTATAATAATCAGAACTTGATAAAAAGAACCAATGCTTCCGACGGTCTGGGCGACATCGTGCTAAAGGCAAAGTACCAAATTTCAGAAGAAGGCGAAAATGGTTTTTGGCCAAACGCGTCTTTCAGGGCAGCTGTTAAATTGCCTACGGGCGAAAAGAGGTCTTTGCTGGGAAGCGGGGAGATCGATTACGGGTTCGGCGCGCTTTTAGATAAGACGTTTTCCGGAAAGATAATAGCGTACGCCGGTTTTAATTTTTTAGTAATAGAAAAACCGAGTTTTTTCAGCGCCTTGAATTTGAAACGCAATATGATTTCCGGGCTGCTGGGCGTAGAATATCTTTTAACGGAAAGGATTTCTATAGTGGCGCAGGCCACGGGAAATTCAACGCCTTATCCGTCTACCGGCACAAATGCCCTGGACGAATCAGCGATTGATATAGGCCTCGGCATTAATTACAGATTTAAAGGAAAAGAGAACGTGTCGTGGCATTTTGCCTTTACAGAAAACTTGAACTCTGCGTCAAGCCCGGACGTGACTCTTGACACAGGCTTTAACATAGGGTTTTAGTAAGTATGAAAAAAATTCTTATTATAATAGCCGCTATTTTAATATTGCTGTTAACTGTGGCAGCGCTGTTTATAATTACTTTTGACGCCAACCGCTATAAAGGCGCGTTAATAACAAAATTAGAAGAGTCCATGGGTAAGGACGTCAGGATAGGCAATATCTCGCTTAGCCTTTTGCCCGGGTTTGGAGTCGAAGCAAGAGACATTGCCGTAAAAGACAAGGATAAGACGTGGGACAATGCCCTGTTAAAAGCAAAAAGCCTTAACGTAAGCGTAAAAATCCTCCCGCTTTTGAAAAAAGATATCCAAATCCAAAGATTATTTGTGCCTGAGCTAACGGTAAATCCGGGTAACAGCCCCAGCTTCAGATGCGGCCTTGATTTAAATATGCGTATTTTAATCAACAGCCTGTCGCAGGATGACATGCTAAAAACATTAAGCGCGAGAGGGAATATAAGATTGCAAAACGCAGTTTTGGACAATATGAATGTTTTAAAAGTCGCGCTGGATAAACTTAACATGCTGCCCGGCCTCGTCCGGAAATTAAAAGATAACCTGCCTGAGAAATACAGCGGGCTTTTAAGCCGGAACTACACCGCATTCAAGCCGATGAACGCGGCATTTCAGATAAAAGACAACAGGATTTACTTAGACAAACTTTTAGTGGAATCAGACGCTTTTTATCTTACGGGCAAGGGCTCTATAGGGATGGACCAGGATATCGATATCAGCGCAGATTTATTTATACCAAAGGATCTTTCGGACGCATTTACTAATGCCGCGCCGGAGCTTAAATATCTAACAGACAATAAGGGCATTATAACGATGCCTCTCGAAATAAGAGGCAAAGCCCCTGACATATCGGTAATGCCTAATCTCGAATACGTAATAAAGAAATTATTTGTTTCAAAAGGCCAGGAGCTTTTAAACAGGCTTTTGAAAGGCAGATGAAAAAAAATAGCGTATTTCTCGCATTTTGTCTTGTATTGGCGGTACAGTCGCAGGCCTTGGCCATGGAATTAAAAACCCCCGAATTTAAAAACAACGGATATATACCTAAAAAATTTACCTACCGCGGTGGAAATGTCAATCCCGCGTTAATAATATATGACATTCCTGCCGGAGCTAAGAGCATCGCGCTGATATGCGATGATCCTGACGCGCCTGGCAAAGACTGGGTTCACTGGGTGGTATTTAATATACCTGTTACAGCAAAGATTGAAGAGAATTCCGCTCCCGGGAAACAGGGCGTAAATGATTTTGGGAGAAATGGTTACGATGGACCATGCCCTCCGTTCGGGACTCACCGTTATATTTTTAAGATATACGCCTTGGATACAGAGCTTGATCTGGAAGAAGGGATTAGCAAGGCTGATTTAGAAAGAGCCATGGAAGGCCACATACTTGCCAGGGCTGAATTGATAGGCCTTTACAAAAAATAATAGCAAAAGATATTTTTTGCCTACCCTTGAAACCAAACGTTTTATATGGTATTCTCGTTATATAGAAAAGTTCCTATCTCCCAAAGCCTTTAGAGTTAAGCGCCGGTAAATTTAATATAGGGTGTTATGGAAGATCAAATAATTGAAAATCATTTTATAAAGTTAAGCGAATGTTTTCTTTCCTTTGGCGCTAACCCAACAGAAAATATAAATCGTCTTGTGTCTTTATGCGGCACATTAATGGGCGCGACCTGCGCCTTATATAATCGCTTGGATAAAGATATGTTATACTCTGTAGGCATGTGGAATGCGCCTTTGGATTATAATCCGGGCGACAAAGCAGAGGGCCATATTTGTTATGATGCGATAAAATACGCGTCTGACGATGTTATCTTGATACGCCACCTTCAGAGCACGCCTTATGCGAATTCAGATCCGAATGTTAAAAAATATGGCCTCGAGACCTATATAGGCCGGCCTGTAAAATTTAATGGCGAATATAAAGGAGTGCTCTGCGTTATTTATCAGAAGGATTTTGTCCCGAGTTCGGAAGAAGAAAGACTGATGGGAATCATTGCTGCTGCCATAGGCATTGAAGAAGACCGCAAAAAGGCAGAAAATGAAAAAACTGTTATTCTGAATAGCATGCTGGAACTTGTAGTCCAGCAGGATACAAAGAATAGGATTATATGGGCTAACAAGGCTACTGCTGAAGCATTTGACACGACCCCTGAACTGCTGGAAGGAAAAATCTGCTACAAGGCTTTTCATAATAGCGACAAGCCGTGCAAAAATTGTCCCGTAGTCAGGGCTAGGGAAACAGGAAAAATAGAAGAGGAAGAAATGGCCGCGCCTGACGGCAGGGAATGGCTTATCAAAGGGATGCCTATAAAAGACGAAAAAAATAATATTACCGGGATCCTGGAGGTGGCCGAAGATATAACTCGACGCAGGAAAGCCGAGAAAAATACGGAAGTATTGAATAAGGAACTTTTAAGATCAAACAAGAAATTGCAGCGCCTTGTTATAAAAGACCCTCAGACGGGGCTTTATAATCACGGATATTTCAAAGATATCATGGAATCGGAGTTTTACAGGGCCAAAAAATACTGCCAGCTGCTTTCGCTGATATTTATTGACATAGATTATTTCAGGTCCGTAAACGATGCCTATGGGTATAAATTAGGGGACATGGTCCTAAAACAGTTTGCGCACAAACTCAGAAGGCTGGTAAGGCTGAATGATTATGTCGTAAGATTCGGAGACGAAGAATTCGTGCTTATATTGCCCGGCAATGATAAGCGGTGCGCATTGGAGCTTGGCCATAGAATAGCCGATTCCATCAGGGTATTTACTTTCGGGGATAAGAAGAACATGGTTAAATTGCGGCTGAGCGTAGCCGTTGTTTCTTATCCCGAAGACGGGCTGTTTAAAAGTTCGGATTTCATTGAAACTGCCGACAAGATTTTAAACAAGGCAAAGGAATACGGCGGAGACAGGGTATGTTCCATGTCGGACATACAGGACAATAAAATTTTATACGATAAGACAGCCACTATCAAACATTTAAAGCAGGAAATTTCGAAGCTTACAAAAAAAGCAAATCAGAGCTCGATCGAGTCAATCTTTGCGTTTGCCAAAACAATAGAGCTCAAGGATCATTATACGGGCAATCACGTAGAGAGGACAGTTTACTACGCGAATGAGATAGCTAAGCGCATCAGCTTGTCTATGGACGACATGAAGCTCGTAGAGCAGGCGTCAATGCTGCATGACTTAGGCAAAATCGGCATAAGCGAGAAAATTCTTTTAAAGAAAGGGCCTCTTACCAGGGCAGAATTTAAGAAGATCAAAGAGCACCCTAAAATCGGCGTAGATATAATAAGGCCTATACAGTCTTTTCACAGCTTATTGCCTCTGATTCTTTATCATCATGAAAGATGGGACGGGAAAGGTTACCCGTTCGGATTAAAAGGAGATGAGATACCGATAGGCGCGCGCATTATAGCCATAGCCGATGTTTATGAAGCCCTGATATCCGATAGGCCTTATCGAAAAGCTTTGTCAAAAAAAGAAGCATTGAGGATAATCAAAGAAAATAGCGGCAAGCAGTTTGATCCGAAGATTGCAAGTGTATTAATGGAGGTGTTGGGGAAGAAGAAGGTTTAAAATTTGATGGTGAACGTGTATTTCGCTTCGTTCGTTTTAAATTCCGACCTGCCTCTTGCTTTAAAAACTCTAACGCTCGTCTTTTCTTTTACCTTTGATTCCAATTCCTTTGCTCTAAAATAAGGATAAAAAATATCTATCCCGATGTTTCTTTCCCACTGCTCCCTTAAAACTATTTTTTCTGCATTATCATCAATTGATTTATTGTCCGGCTGGCCGTTAACCCATTCAGAAAAAGAACAGGATGCCGCGCTTATCGCAAGGCCTGATTCCGCGCCTGCGTAAGCGCATGTCGGAATTATAATGAAAACCATTATTAAGAGAATAGATAGTCTAAACATCTCGTCCTCCTACTATAATTATAGCACATTTAAGACCATAATTCAAAAAAATAAGTTATAATTTTCTTGATTTTACAGGAGATAATTGATAGTATTATTACAAAGAAGGGAGGCTTATGAAGATAAAAACAAAAGGCTTTATTTTAGTTATCCTTGGAATAATGGGTGTGATATTTGTATCAACGTTTGACATAATCGTCGGAAAGCCTAGAAATATGATAGGCCCAAAGTCTATAATAGGTATTTTGACGTGCGGATTTTTAATAATAATCGGCGTCATTTCTCTGTTTAAAAAGCCAAAGGCCTGACCTGTATTGCCTGCCGGACATAATTTTGTGACCTTTTTATCCTTGCCTGCTTAAATTGATACAGCATATACTGAATCTATATTAAACGTGGAGCCTAGGGAGCCTAGGGACAGACACTATTTTTCTATAGAAAAATAGTGTCTGTCCCTATTTTCCAAAGATAGGGGTGTTTCGTGAAATACGTTAGCGCTGTAGCAATACTGTGCATGTTTATTTTTTGTTCGTTTGGCTTTACCGATAGAGATTGGGAGCAGGCAAAAGGGATTCAGGAGGCAGATATGCAGGATGTCTGCATAAGCCCTTTTGATAATACTATTTATGCCTCAACAGAAAAAACATTGTACAGAAGCGACGACAAAGGAGATGACTGGTCAGCGGTATTTTCTAGCCAAGGGGAAGATGATGAAATTAATTTTATAGGCATTTCTGAAAAGGGTGTTTTTATCTGCGCGAAAAAAGGGCTTTTTAAAAGCGAAGACGGTAAATCGAATTGGAAAAGAATATTTGAAGACAATGCGGCGCACGTTGCATTTTCCAAAGACGGTAAGATATTTCTCGGTACGAAAAAAGGGCTTTTTATTAGCATGGATAATGGCCTTACTTGGCGGAAAGACCCGGGAGAAATATCTAATCTTAACGTGAGATGGATTGAATTTATGGACGGCGTAATATTTGTCGCTGTTGAAAAAGGCTTATATAAAAATATTGATAACGGATGGAAGAGAACCTTTGTAACAAATAGGGCTGAAACGGAATATGATGCGGATATTGTAGACGAAGACAATCAAGCAATAAAACCGGTAAACAGCATAGCAGCGGGTAAAAATAATATTTTTCTCGCAACCGATTCAGGGATTTTTTTCAGTGAAGATAAGGGAGAGACATGGAAAGAGTTTATTAATGCGGGCCTCATATCTTTAAAAGTAAAAAAACTTATATATAAAGATAATCTCTGCGCCGCAACCAATAAGGGCGTTTTCATGTTTTTTGAACAGGAAAAGCTCTGGAAGCCGCTCTATAAAGGCATGCCTACTAAAGATACGCGCGATATTGCCATTGATGCGAATGGCAATTTGTGGACTGCCGCGAAGAAAGGCCTGTATAAAACTAAACTGCTCGGCGTTGATGATAAAAGTTACGAATCTAACGAAATCTTAGAAAACTTTAATAATGAGCCTGGCATAAGAGAGGTTCAAAACGCGGCTATAGAATACGCAGAGGTTAATCCCGGCAAAATAAAGGAATGGAGGGATTCTGCCGCCAAAAAGGCATTGCTTCCGAATGTCTCAGTGGGGTTGGACAGATATATTATTGATTACTGGCACTGGGATTCCGGGACAAATCCTGACACATTACAGAAAGGAAAAGATGTGGTCAGCTGGGATATTACCATGTCGTGGAATATGGGAGAGCTTATCTGGAACAATGACCAGACGTCCATAGACACGAGATCGAAATTAATGGTCGAGTTGAGAGGCGATATAATGAACGAGGTTACAAGGACGTATTTTGAGAGAAGACGGCTTCAGATAGATTTACTGGCTTTCCCTCCAAAGGATTTAAAGCTTAGCCTTGAAAAAGAACTTCGGCTCCAGGAACTCACCGCAGACATAGACGCCCTGACCGGCGGTTATTTCTCCCGCAAACTCAAAGAACAGCCTTACTAAGGTTACACTCTGACAATGTCAGAGTGTAACCTTGTTTAATTTTATTCTTGACGCAATAAGAGGTATATGATACACTTATGAGCAATGGAAAAAATAAATTGTATAAGATTTGCAAGACAGGGGTTGATATATTTTGCAATTTTATTTTTCCTGCCATTTTTAAATACCTCTTATATATATGCCGGTAATGCAGATATAGGCGTATCAAGCGAAGCGGAACAATACCGAACAAAGGGTTATGATGCGCAGCAGCGCGGCGACATAGATACCGCTATTGAATGGTATCAGAAGGCAGCCAACCTAAGGCCTGAATACGCTTCTCCGCATAACGACCTGGGTATTTTGTTTGAGACAAAAGGATGGCTGGATAGGGCAGAAGCAGAATACAAGAAAGCCCTCTCCATAGATCCGAATTATAAAGAAGTCCATACGAATTTAGCCCTTCTTTACGAACGAAAAGGCGAGTTGGAAAAGGCTGCTTTTCACTGGATGAGAAGATATAAATTAGGCGATCCGAACGATCAGTGGACTCAGGAGGCAAAAACTAGATTAGAAAAGCTCGGCCTGCTTGATAAAACAGAAAAAGTTGACTCGCCAAAAATAAAACAGCAGGCCCCGTACCGCACGGATACGGGGCAGGCCCCTGTTAAGAAGCCCGTTGAAAAAAAACAAAAACCAGGGCCTAAGCCAAAAGCAATAAAATACAAGAAGGTAGCCCCCGCTAAAAGGCCCGTTGAAAAAAAACAAAAACCAGAGCTTAGGCCAAAAGCAAAAAAAGATTCCGATTGGACAAGGATAGGGTCTGAAAAAAAGGAAGAACCGGTCAATGCCCCCGGAGCGGGTAAGAATTTAGATAAAGAAATTCAGGAATCCCTGAAGCTGGCCGAAGAAAGACTGAGAAAAGAAAAAACCGGCAAAGGAAATGTTAAAGAAACGCGATCAGCGGTTAATAACGAGGCAAGCGTTTCTTATAACAAAGCAAAGGATTATTACAATCAAGGCGAATACGCAAAGGCGCTGGATGTAATAAGGATTGCCAATCAGAAGTCCAAGGGAAACAAGCTGCTTTCGGAACTGGAAGAAGAAATAAAGTTTAAAATGAAGGAGGCCAGGATAGAGGATTATTACAAAGAAGGTATGATACATTACCGCCAGAGAGATTTTGCAGGCGCCAAAAAAGAATTCGAAGCAATGTTGACCATTTTACCGGAGTAGCAGAACCGCCTGATTTATGCAGAGAAATACCCTTCCTATTTTAGGAAATCCCGTATAAATAATGAATGACTAAAAAAGAAAAACTTTTTTTGATTGACGGAAATTCTTATTGTTACAGGGCTTTTTACGCCATAAAAGAGCTCAGGAATTCAAAAGGCAAGCCCACGAACGCGGTCTATGGTTTCATCCTGATGCTTAAAAAGTTACTGGAAAAAGAAAAGCCCGCTTATATCGGAGTGGCGTTTGACCTGAAAGGCCCCACGTTCAGACACGAGCAGTTTGAGGATTACAAGGCCCACAGAAAACCCATGCCGGACGATCTTGTGAGCCAGATGAGTTTAATAAAAGATATTATATCAGCGTATAACATACCTATTTTTGAAAAACAGGGTTTTGAGGCGGACGATGTCCTGGCCACTATCGCTAAAAAGATGTCTCGGGAAGGCATCGAGGTATACATAGTTACCGGCGATAAAGACATGCTTCAGGTAGTCGACAAGAATATAAAGGTTTACAGCGCGCATAAAGATGATTTTATTTATGACTCTGAAGCCGTAAAAGAAAGGTTCTCCGGGCTTGGGCCTGAAAACATAACTGATTTCATCGCTCTTGCGGGAGACGCGGCCGATAACATACCCGGCGTAGCCGGCATAGGAGAAAAGACAGCGGTTGAGCTTATAAAGGAGTTCGGGAGCCTGGACAATCTTTATAAAAATCTTGATAAGATAAAAAGCGAGCCGAGAAAAAAAATGCTGTCTGAGCAGGAAGATAACGCGAGGATGTCCAAGGAACTTGCAACGGTGGATTCAGATGTGCCGATAGAAATAGACGCCGGCGTCATGGCCGTAAGAGGCCCTGATTCAGAAAAACTGTTAGACATTTTTAAAGAGCTGGAGTTCAAAAACTTCGCAAGGGAAATCGCGTCATGTAATTCAGATGTCCATAGAGACGCGAACTATAAGACAATTGCCGGGCCGGAAGATTTTGAGGTTTTCATGCGGGAGTTGAAGACAAAAAAGGAATTTGTCCTGGACATTGAAACTACTAGCGAACGGCCGATGGAAGCAAAGCTTGTAGGCATATCGTTTTGCTGGAAAGAAGGCGAGGCGTATTATATCCCGCTTTTAAATATCGGGGAGGCGTTAAAAGAACTAAAGCCTATTCTGGAGGACGAAAGCATAAAGAAAATCGGGCAGAATATAAAATATGACAAGCTGGTTTTGTCAAATTACGGCGTAGAGGTTAACGGCGTATCTTACGACACGATGATAGCGTCGTACCTGTTGAATCCTTCCAGGATGAGCCATGGCCTGGATGACATTGCGTTTGAGTACCTTGACCATAAAATGACCTCTATTGATGAGCTCTTGGGCACGGGCAAGAAAAGGGTCACGATGGACATGGTGGACGTTGAGAAGGTTTCCATGTATTCATGCGAAGATAGCGACGTTACATTGAGGCTCAAAAATGTATTTGAAAAGGAGATCTTAAAAAAAGAACTGGAATCGCTTTTTAACGACATAGAACTGCCGCTTGTAGACGTTTTGGGCAAGATGGAGAAGAACGGGATAAAGATAGACGTTGGTTTTTTAAAAGAGACATCGTCCTGCATGGAGGATGAACTTTCCGCCCTCATCAAGGGCATATATCGGATAGCAGGCGAGGAATTCAACATTAATTCTCCGAAACAGATCAGCTGTATTTTATTTGAAAAATTAGGCCTGCCTGTTGTAAAAAAGACAAAGACCGGCGCCTCTACGGACGTAGAGGTTCTTGAAAGACTTTCTTCTTTGCACCCGCTGCCGAAAGAGTTATTAAGGTACAGGGAATTATTCAAGCTGAAATCCACTTACGTGGATGCCCTGCCCGAGCTGATCAATAAAAAAACAGGGAGGCTTCACACCTCTTTTAACCAGGCAGTTACCGCTACGGGAAGGCTTTCGTCATCCAATCCGAATCTTCAAAATATCCCGATAAAGACAGAGGAAGGCAGGAAGATAAGAAAGGCGTTCATAGGAGAAGGCAATAATTTTATAATGGCAGCTGATTATTCCCAGATAGAGCTCAGGATACTGGCGCATCTCTCGAAAGACCCTGAACTCGTATCCGCGTTTGAAAATAATAGAGACGTGCACACCCATACCGCTTCTTTAATTTTTGGAGTGAACGAAAGCGAGGTAACGCCGGAAATGAGGGCGAATGCCAAGACAGTGAATTTTGGCATAATATACGGCATCAGCGCTTTTGGATTAAGCAAAAGCCTCAACATAGATCCGGCTAGCGCTCAGCAATTTATAGATTCGTATTTCGAAAGATACCCGGCCGTAAGAGTTTACATGGAAGATAAAATCGAGGAGGCCAGAAGCGCGGGGTACGTGACAACCCTTTTTAACAGGCGGAGATACATCCCGGAAATAAAAACAGGCGGGATGAGGGAGCAGCAGCAGGCAGAGAGGATCGCCATAAATACGCCTGTCCAAGGTTCGGCAGCTGACCTGATAAAGATCGCAATGATTAATATCTATAGGGCTATGAAAAAAAAGAATTTTAAATCGCTTATGACTTTACAGGTGCACGATGAGCTTGTTTTTGAAGTGCCGAAAGGCGAGCTGGATAAAATGAAAGAACTCGTAAAAGAAGAAATGGAAGGCGCCGTAAAACTATCGGTTCCCATAAAGGTAAGCGTGCAATATGGGAAAAATTGGCTTGAGATGGAGGATATATAATACTATGGGAGCCTGACTCCCGAAGGGAGTCGGGCTCCCATAGTATTTATTAACTTATGATTATAGGTATTACCGGAAGTTTTGGGAGCGGGAAAACTACGGTTGCGAAAATGTTCGGCCGTCTCGGCGCTTATGCAATTGACGCAGATAAGGTTTATCATTCGCTCATCAAGCCCGAAAAAAATTGTTATAAAAAAATAGTCAGGCATTTCGGCAAAGATATATTAAGTAAGTCCGGGCGCGTAGACAGAAAAAAACTAAGCCGGATTGTCTTTAAGGATAAATCAAAACTCAAGCTTTTGAATAACATCACTCATTCCGAAATTATAAAAGAGATAAAGAGGATTATAAAATCAAAAAAAGAAAAGGTCGTGATTGTAGACGCGCCGCTTTTAATAGAATCAGGTCTTTATAAGGAGGTGGATAAGATAATATTGGTGGCTAATGAGAAAGAAGAGCAGGTTAAGAGGGCAAGAGAGGCGAGAGGTCTTTCTGCCGAAGAAACCCTGAAGAGAATAAGGATGCAAATGCCTTTTAATAAAAAACTGGCATTCGCGGATTTTATCATAGATAATAGCGGATCTAAAACAAAGACATTAACCCGGGTCAAGGAGATCTGGAAAAAACGAGGAGTCTAATATGGACGTGAAAGAAAAACTGGATATTGAAAAATTGAAATCGATGAAGATAACCGAGTTGAATAAACTTGCGCATGACATGAACATAAACGGAGTGAGCGGGTTAAAAAAACAGGACATGATATTCAAGGTCCTCCAGGCCCAGACAGAAAAAGACGGGCTTATATTCGGGGAAGGGGTGCTGGAGATACTGCCTGACGGATTTGGGTTTCTCCGTTCGCCGAACTATAACTATCTGCCGTGCCCTGACGATATATACATATCGCCTTCGCAGATCAGGAAATTTGAGCTGAGAACAGGAGATACGGTAAGCGGGCAGATACGGCCTCCCAAAGAAGGCGAAAGATATTTCGCGTTATTAAAAGTAGAGGCTGTTAATTTTGAAAGCCCGGAGGCGGCAAAAGACAAGGTGCTTTTCGATAACCTCACTCCGATATATCCTAACGTAAGGTATAAATTGGAGACGAAAACAGTAGACACATCTATGCGCATAATGGATTTGTTGACTCCCGTAGGGAAAGGCCAGAGAGGGATGATAGTCGCGCCTCCTTACAGCGGCAAAACCATAATAATGCAAAAGATAGCCAATAGCATCGCAACCAATTTTCCGGATACTATTATCATGGTGTTATTGATAGATGAGCGGCCTGAAGAAGTCACTGACATGCAGAGGTCTGTAAAAGGAGAGGTTATCAGTTCTACCTTTGACGAACCGGCTGAAAGACACGTTCAGGTAGCGGAGATGGTGCTTGAAAAAGCAAAGAGGCTGGTGGAGCACAAAAAAGACGTGGTCATACTTTTGGACAGTATCACTCGGCTGGCCAGGGCATATAATACCGTAGTGCCCCATTCAGGCAAGATACTTTCAGGAGGCGTGGATTCAAACGCGCTCCATAAGCCAAAAAGGTTTTTTGGAGCTGCGAGGAATATAGAAGAAGGAGGGAGCCTTACTATCATAGCAACAGCCCTCGTGGATACAGGCAGCAGGATGGATGAAGTTATTTTTGAAGAATTCAAAGGCACGGGCAATATGGAACTGCAGATGGACAGGACCCTTTTTCAGAGAAGGATTTATCCTGCCATAGACATCAAGAGGTCCAATACCAGAAAAGAGGACCTGCTTGTAGATGCAAAAGAACTTCAGAGGATATGGCTTCTAAGAAAAGTCCTGAATGAATTAAACAGCGTAGAAGCAATGGAGCTTTTAATAGAGAAAATAAGCAAGACCAAGACAAATGAAGATTTCTTGGACAGCATGAATAAATAGGAGGATAAAATGAAAGACAAAATTCATCCGGAGTACAAAGAAGCGACTATCACGTGCGCATGCGGAGAGGTTGTTCACACGCGTTCTACCAAACAGAACCTGCGCGTGGAGATATGCTCCAAATGCCATCCGTTTTTCACGGGCAAGCAGAAATTTGTAGATTCCGCGGGCAGGGTTGAGAAATTTTTGAAGAAATACAAAAAAAGTTAATATTATGTTTGAAAAATTAGACTCCATATTGAAGCGTCACGACGAACTGCATAAATTAATGTCAGATCATGATGTTATATCCGACATTGATAAATATCAGAAGCTCGCCAGGGAACTGTCTTCGTTCGAAGGCGTTGTTAAAAAATATAACGAGTATAAGAAGGTTGTCTCTGAGATAAACGACGCAAATCATCTTTTGGAAAAAGAAAGCAATAAAGAAATCGTTGAAATGGCCAAGAAAGAGACGGAAGAGCTGGGGGAAAGAAAAAAACAGATTCAGCTTGAATTAGAAGAGATGATGCTTGAAGAAGATTCTGACGCGGATAGGGGTGTGATCATGGAGATAAGGGCAGGAACAGGCGGGGCAGAGGCGTCCCTGTTTGCCGGAGATCTTTTCAGGATGTACTCCAAGTATGCCGCAAAAAATAACTGGAGCGTGGAAATCATGGACGCTCATTCTGCTGAGGCAGGAGGATTTAAGGAAGTGATATTTGCCGTAAAAGGCAAGGGCGTTTATAAAAAACTTAAATACGAGAAAGGCGGCCACAGGGTACAGAGGGTACCTGCAACTGAGGCGTCAGGCAGGATACATACATCTGCCGTGACCGTGGCGGTTCTCGCTGAGGCGGAAGATGTGGATGTCCAGATCAACCCGCAAGATATAAGAATAGACGTATTCAGGGCATCAGGCGCAGGCGGACAAGGTGTGAATAAAATAGAGTCGGCTGTGCGCATTACGCATATCGCTTCCGGCATGGTCGTTACTTGCCAGGATGAAAGGTCGCAGAGCAAGAATAAGGAAAAGGCCATGAGGGTGTTGAGGGCAAGGCTTCTTGAGCATACCAGAAGAGAGCATGAAGAAAAAATAGCAAAGGACAGGCGTATTCAGGTGGGCACGGGAGACAGAAGCGAAAAAATCAGGACTTACAATTTTCCGGACCGCAGGGTTACGGATCACAGGATAGGTTTTACGATGCATGACCTGCCGAACGTAATGGAAGGCGAGATAGACAAAATCATAGACGCGTTAATCCAAGCCGAGAGAAAATTGAAATTAAACGCCGTTCCAAGGTGACACTGTGACATTGTCACAGTGTCACCTTGGCGCATATAAATATGAAATTAAAAACAGCTGATTATAAAAAAGATATATTTTACCTGATGAATAAATATTCCGGCATTGTTTCCGGGGTGGAGACAGAGATGCTTTTAGAATATCTGTTTAATTGCGCGAAACTGGATTTATATATCAGAGATTTTGCTGTAAACGAGACCATAGAGGAATTGTACGATTCTTTGGTTGAACGCCGTCTCAGCGGAGAGCCCGGCCAATACATCACGGGCCGCGCGGAATTTATGGGCCTCGATTTTATTGTCACAAAAGATACGCTTATTCCCCGCCCTGAAACAGAGATATTGGTTAACGAAATACTGGCTCTATGCTCTACCTGTCCCGAGCCCCTCGACTTCGCTCGGGATAAACTTCGTCGAGGGATGCGCTATGCCCCTGTAAGA
>Ga0105164_10001173_pt1 | contig 16992 bp, 10 predicted proteins | sample VDWuncwatermetaG_FD_89674 | JGI IMG/M metagenome (GOLD analysis project Ga0105164, IMG submission 89674) | Wastewater microbial communities from Netherlands to study Microbial Dark Matter (Phase II) - VDW unchlorinated drinking water | ecosystem: Environmental > Aquatic > Freshwater > Drinking...
AAGATAGAGTTCTATATGGAAAAGCGCATTGAGGAAATCAATCGACTGATCAAATTTTTCCCGGGGGAAAGGGGACGGGAACTCTGGATCGGCACCCTTTTGCAGGACTTCATTGAGATTTATAACGATCTCTTTGAGGAACTCCCCGGCTATGTCCGCTACACCTTTCTGGAGCGGTTCGGGGAATTCATCGAACGGGAACTGAAAGAAATTAAGGATCTGAGGAGCGCTTACGGCAAAGACTTTGAGATGATCCGCGAGGCGAAACATGCGCAGGAGTTGGCACAGATCCGGAAAACCTTAACGCGCATCACCGGAAGACTTTTTGAAAAGACCCATGCCGTCATGGAGACCCATGAACTCTGCACCCAGTATCATGACCACATCACCCAACAGACCGTTCGCCTTGTCGAAGAGTCCCTGCGTAAAGAAAAAGGGGGCCCGCGGGGGCGGTATGCCTGGATCCGGATGGGAAGCGCGGGGCGGGAGGAACAGACACTCACCGCTGACCAGGACCATCTCCTCGTCTATGAACGGACGGAGGATGCCTCCTATTTCAGGCGTTTTTCCGAACGGATGGTCTCGGGACTTGAGAAAATAGGATTCGCTCAGTGTTTGGGGGATACGATGGCGACAAATCCCAGGTGGCAGGGTTCTTTCTCCGAATGGAAAAAAAGAATCAAAGAAATGACCCGGAAAGAGGAGGAGCAGGTCGGTCTCATTATCCTCATGGATGCCAAGTATTCCGCCGGTGATCCGGAATTGGCCCGGCAGTTTATCCAGATGGTCCGAACAGAGACCCTTGAAACGCGGGGGCTCCTCCGGGAATTTGCCAAAACCGCAACACTCATGCCGGTCGCACTCACCCTGTTCCGCCGGTTTAAGACGGAACGCTCCGGAAAACACAAGCATCGATTCAACGCAAAACTGGAGGGATGGATGCCGCTGGTCATGACGACCCTCGTCTTCGCCTTAAAATACGGCGTCTGGGATACCAATACCGTCAAACGGATCCGGGCCCTCGAAAAGCAGGGTCATTTTGAACCGGACTTTTCGGCGAATCTTCAGGAAGCCTACTTTACACTCACCCGCGTGAAGATCCTGAAACAGATCGCTGCGCTCAAAGAGCGGCACAAACCTGATTACTACGTGAATCCCAACGACCTTCCTTCCAAGCAGCGGCAGAAACTGCACGAAGCGCTTCTGGGTGTGAATCAACTCAAACGGATCGCCTATTCCAGTTTTCACTTAAGCGCCGCGGATATCCGAGGCGTATGAAAATCCTCCTCTCAAATGGGAGTTTTTATCACCTCTCGTGTGAGAAAGTAGCACACCTTGCGAAAGAAGCAGGGTTTGACGGCCTCGCCCTCATGATTACGCGCGAATTCGAGGGGTGCAATGAAAAACAGCTGGTTGAGAAGTGTCAGAAAATTCTTCCGGTCCTCTCGGTGCACTCTCCTTTCCTTGCCCTCCGGAACTGGGGGGATCCGATCGACAAAATCAAGCGCTCTGTGGAACTGTGTCTGGCGAACGGCATTCCGCTTCTCACCTTCCATCCCCCTGCCTGGCTTTTTCTGGAGGTGGAGTTTTCGGTTTGGTTCGCCCGCATCCGCGATTTCCAAAAAGAAATCGGGAAAGACAAGGTCATGGTGAGTCTTGAAAATATGTCCCGGCTCAAGAAATACCTTTGTGACCCCCACCTCCTTTCAACAACAGAAAGCCTCATCGATTTCATGAAAAAACGAAATCTCTATCTGAGTTTTGACAGTTCTCATATGGGAACAAAAAAGATGGATTTTCTGGAAGACTTTAACAGGCTCTACCAGACAGGAAAAGTGAAGCAGGTGCAGTACAGCGATTACCAAGAGGGACACGAACACCTGATTCCGGGGCGAGGTGTGCTTCCCCTTCAAAAACTTCTTCAATACCTCATCGAGAAAAATTATTCGGAGACGCTCTCTATCGAACTTTTTCCGGAAGAATTTCCAAAAGAGGAAGGAGCCATTGTAGAGGCGCTGCGGGAAATCTTATGGGAAATACGTACTCAGGTAAGTTCTTAGCGTGGAGCGTTTAGCGTATAGCGTTTAGAAAAATGTAACTATCCGCTGTACGCTCTACGCTATCCGCTATCCTTTAAATTCCTTCCCAGTCCATCTTAGAAATCAGGAAGAACATCGCCCACCCGGACACGGCACATAGCGCTGCGGCCATAAGCCCCAATCGGTACCGTCCCATCACAAGCCACCCGATACTAAAAAGCGAGGCGTAAATACAGATCGTTCCCAGAAAGAAGTTGGCTATCTCCGGCCATCCCAAATGGAGTTTCTGGACATCCTTGCATTTCCGCGCGATCGGCCCCCAGAAACCGCCGGGGCGGACATGACGAAAAAATTCTTCGAGTTGTTTCGGTTCCACCGGTTTTGTGAGAAAGGTGACGGCGAGCCAGATCACGGTACAAAGACCGAGCGTGATGATCAAACGCACCGCATAATAATCGGGACCTTGTATGCTTCTAAAATAAGGGCTCTTTTCGAGAGTGAGAGAAATCGCCAACGAGGAAATCATCGCGGAGATCTCTGACCAGGCGTTCACCCGCCACCAGTACCAGCGCAACAATACCACCAGAGAGGTTCCTACCATCAAGAGTTGAATAAAAAGCCACGCCTCATAAATCGATTTCATCCCCCAGGCCGTGAGCCCTGCGAGAACCGCCATGAGCACGGTGGCCGCCTGCGATATAAAAACATAGTGCCTCTCCGGCGCATCTTTTTTCACGAAGCGTTTGTAGACGTCATTCACGAGATAGGAAGCGCCCCAGTTCAAGTGTGTGGTAATCGTCGACATGAATGCGGCAAGAAATGCGGCGACCAGAAACCCTCTCAAGCCCACCGGCAAAAACATAACCATCATTTTCGGATAAGACGATTCGGGATCGGCGATATTCGGGAAATAGATAAGGGAACCGAGCCCCACGATAATCCAGGGCCAGGGTCGAACCGCATAATGGGCGAAATTGTACCAGAGGACCGCAAGCATCGAGTGCTTCTCATTCTTGGTGGAAAAAAGTCGCTGCGCCAAGAATCCTCCGCCTTCGCCGCCCCCCAACCATTGGAAGAAAATAAAAACGAAGAAGGAAAAAACGGCGAGTTGCGTCGCCCCCGTCGAGGGGACAAAACCGAGGAGCTGACTGGGAGCGACCACTCTGGAAAGCGTTTGGGTACCGGCTAAAGCTTTTGCCGCGGCGACGGACTTTATCGCGAGCGCAGCCGGTCCCCCTGTCTTTATGACCACGATCGCCGCGAGAATGATACAGCCGAGCATCGCCCAGATAAACTGGAAAAAGTCGGTCACGACCGCACCCCACAGTCCTGAAAGGAGTGTGTAAATAAGCGTCACAAAAACGAGAATCCCTACCGAGAAGGCCTTGTCCCACCCCAAAAGTTCATGCACGATTTTTGTCATGGCGAGGATCACCCACCCCATCGTCACACAGTTAAAAAGGGTGGAGCGATAGAGCGCGTGGAAGAGACGCAGAAGCGATGCCGCCTTTCCGCCATACCGGAGTTCAACGAATTCGACGTCGGTGAGAATGCGTGCCCGCCGCCAGAGCCGCGCATAGAAAAAGACGCAGAGCATCCCTCCCATGAGGCCGCTCCACCAGTACCAGTTTCCTTGAATGCCGCGGGTCCGGACGATTCCGGCAATCGCTAAGGGGGTGTCTGCGGCAAAAGAGGTGGCAACGATGGAGGTTCCGGCAAGCCACCAGCTTAACGTGCGGCCGGCGACAAAATATTCGGTGAGACTTCCGGTGGCGCGCTTCGTGTAGTAGAGGCCGATGGCGAGAGAAAGGACAAAATAGACGAGGATGATGAGCCAATCGATGAGAGCAAGAGTGATGACTTCTGGCATGGTTCCCTTTAGTAAGAAAAGGTGAAAGTTAGGCTATCATAAAAAGGTAGCACTCGCAACATATTTTTTGTAAAATGAAGACGCAACTTGAGGAGGGTTCATGTCCGTTGGTCATCTCAGGTTTCTCCGTGTCTCGCTCTTATTGTCTTCTTTTCTCCTCTTTTCCCTCTCTCCCCCCGCCTCCGCTGAAAAAATCACGCTCACCCTCTGGGAATTTTCCGGCTACGAAGAACTGATGCAGGGACTCCTTAAAAAATTTGAGGCTGAACACCCTGAACTCAAAGTCAAGGTGCAGCAGCTTTCCTGGGAACAGGGTCTTGAAAAGATCATCGTCTCGATCGCCGCAGGAAACGCACCCGATGTGGTCGAACTCGGAACCGACTGGGTTCCCAAATTTGCTTCCGCCGGAATCCTGTATGACCTCACCGAAGAGACGCGGGACCTTCAAGACGCCTATTTTCTCTGGGAAGGGGTGACCTACGATAAGAAACGGTTCGGCGTTCCCTGGCTTGCCGGGACCCGCGTCCTTTTTTACAACCGCGATCTTTTTAAGCGGGCAGAACTCGATCCTGAAACGCCTCCTAAAACTTGGGCAGAACTTTTGGCGGTCGCCAAGAAGATCCGCGCGCTCGGAGAAAATATTTACGGATTTGCCATTTTCGTGGGAGAACCTTACAGTCCGTGGCAGGAATTCCTTCCCTTTGCGTGGGGAAATGGGGCAAAGATTTTAAGTGACGACCAAAAAATTTGTCTCATTGAGGAAGTACCGATGGTGGAGGCACTTTCCTATTATCAGAAGTTAAAACCTTACTCGCTCATCGACCGGCAGTCCCAGGTCAACAATCTCTTCGCCGAAAATAAAGTAGGCATGCAGATCTCCGGGGCTTGGAACTTCCGCCTGATCCCCCGACTCAATCCGCAGCTCAATTACGGTGTGGCCCTCCTTCCGAAACCGGCCGCCGATCGGGGAACGGCCGCCTCTTTCGCGGGGGGTGAAATCTTTTCGATCCTCAAGAGTTCACCCCATCCGGAAGAGGCGATGACGCTCATCCGGTTCCTGACCGCAGAAGAGAATGCGATCGAAGTCGTAAAACTCCAGCAGAACGTTGTCCCGACATTCAAAAAAAGCATCAACCATCCCTACTTTCAAACGCATCCCGACCAGCGTCTCTTTTTCGAACAGATGGCCACCGCTGTCGCCCCTCCCAACCATCCCCGATGGGTGGACATTCAGGAACACCTCACCCGCGCCATCGAGGAGGCGGTCGTTCAAGATACCCCTCCGCAGAAAGCACTCCGTCGCGCAAAGGAGAGAATCGAAAGCCTTCTCGTCGAAGAGAAAAAGCCTTTTGCGCTCAGTGAACGGATCGTTGCGCTCATCCTGGCCGGCGGATTCTGTCTTCTGGCCATTCCTCTTTTCATCTGGAGAAAATCGGTCGTCCCGCCGGGAAAGACCTTTCTTCGGGAGCATCGGACAACGTTTCTCTTTCTTTCCCCGTGGCTTTTGACCTTTCTCTTCTTCGGCCTCTACCCCCTCTTTTATTCCTTGGCCATCAGTCTCTCGCGGTATAACCTTCTCAATGCCGATATCACCTTTGTGGGCCTCCGGAATTATGCAACGCTGCTTAACGACAGAAACTTTCTCCGCGCTTTCTGGCATACCCTTTTCTTTGCTTTTGGAACCATTCCGTTTACCCTCCTTCTTGCGCTGGCGACCGCACTGCTCATCCACCGGAAAATCCCTTTTAAAAACCTCTATCAGGCGGGTCTTTTCCTCCCTGTCTCCACTTCTGTCATCGTGATCGCGACCCTTTTTCTCTATCTCTATTCTCCCGAAGGCCTCATAAACGCGCTTTTGGATAAACTGGGTCTTCCCAAACCGGATCCGACGTGGCTCGTGAACATCCGCTTTGCGCTCCCGAGCATCATGGTGATGAATATCTGGGCCAGCTTCGGCTACTACATGATTTTGATCCTTGCAGGGCTTCAAGCGATCCCGGAATCTCTGTACGAAGCGGCGGAGATCGACGGGGCGAATGAATGGGAGCGTTTCCGGCATATTACGCTTCCGCAACTGCGCCCGATCCTCCTTTTTGTGGTCGTGATCCAGATCATTTATTCCTTTCAGGTCTTTCCGGAGATCCTCACCATGACCCAAGGCGGCCCCTTGGGGGCTACGACAACGGTTGTCTATTATCTCTACGAAACCGGTTTCCAAAAATTCGAGATGGGGCTTGCCTCGGCGGTCGGATATCTCCTTTTCATCGTCATCATGGTTTTCTCTTTGATTCAGATGCGTCTGTTTCGCATGGGAGAACAGGTCGGGGAGTAAGTTTATAGCGTATAGCGTATAGAAAACCTTTCCTATCCGCTAAACGCTATCCGCTAACCGCTAAACGAGGTAGGAAGTACACATGAAATTTAAAGATGTTGGGATTATGGGAATACTGACATTTCTACTCATCTTGACCCTTGCCCCTTTGGTCCTCATGTTCTACTGGTCGGTGAAACCGGGCGGCACACTCACCAGGCCCGTGCGCGAGATATCCCTCGCCCCCTCGGGCGAGGCATGGAGGAACGGATCGCTCTCTGTCCCCCTTCGTCTCGATATGCGAAAATTCAAACACCTTGAATTTTCCGTAAGAGGGGAAAAAGGAGGGGAATCTTTCCGGATCGTTTTAAAGGATATTCTCGGAAACGAAATATCGATTCCGATTCAAGAGGTCCTCAAAGGGGAGGTCACGCGGGATTGGCAAAAGGCCTCACTCCCGATCCATCGCTTTGACCTTTCAAAACTCAATCCCACGATTCCTGAGAAAGTGGCGGAGGAGGTGACCTTCGCAGGTGACCAGTCGAGTACAGGGAAAATTTTTATAAAAGAGGCGCGCCTCACGTTTAAACGCTTCACGTTCGTGAATTATGTGGACGTCTTGGTCAGCGGCTTTTTCGGGCGTTATTTTCTGAATAGCGTCTTGATCACCCTCGTTGTGGTTTTGGGAAATCTTCTTTTCTCTTCGATGGTCGGTTACGCCTTCGCGCGGAAAGAATTTCCCGGTAAGGAATTTCTTTTCCTTCTCATTCTCGGAAACATCATGATTCCCGCACAGGTCCTCATGGTCCCGATCTTCATTCTGATGAAACACCTCCATTGGCTCAATACCTACTGGGCGCTCACGGTGCCGGCCCTTGCGGCCCCTTTCAATATCTTTTTCATGCGGCAGTATATCTCGGCGCTCCCCTCCTCCTTGGAGGATGCGGCACGGATCGACGGGGCGGGAGAGTTTCAGATTTTTTTCAAGATCGTGCTTCCCCTCTCAAAACCGGCCCTTGCGGTCGTCGGGATCAATACCTTTATGGGGAGTTGGAATACGTTTCTGTATCCGTTTCTCTTGACCAATACCCCCGAGATGCGGACACTTCCGGTGGGGCTTGCGCTTTATAAGAGCTTGATGGGGGTCGACTGGGTGCGTCTTATGGCCGCTTCCAGCATCACCGCACTTCCCGTGATTCTTACCTTTCTTTTCTTCCAGCGCTACATCATCGAAGGTCTTACCGCCAGCGCTGTCCGAAAGCGCGGATGACCACGGATAAAAATAAAAAAGCGGATTAACACTGATTCATCCGCGTCAATCCGCTTGAAATCCGTAAAATCCGCGCTTAATCCGAAACGGCGACGGTGGCTTTCCGTTCCTCTTTGGTGAGTTCGAAAATCGTCCGGAAAAGCTTCTCTTCACGGGCGCCGAGCTTCATCTTCCGACGGGCCATGACCCGCTCGGCCACCTCAAGACCCTTCTCGAGTTTATAGGTCGTGATGCCTGCGGCACCTCCCCAAGAAAAGGAAGGGATGAATTTCGGCGGAAATCCGGCACCAAAGACGTTCGATGAAACCCCGACGACGGTTCCGGTGTTAAACATGGTATTGACCCCCGCCTTCGAATGGTCTCCCATCGTGAGCCCCACAAACATCGACCCGGAATCGACCATTTTTCCGTCCACCCAGACTTTCACGTTTCCGTAATTATTCTTAAGGTCGCTGTTGGAGGTACCGGCGCCCAGGTTGCACCATTCGCCGATATAGGCATGTCCGAGGAACCCGTCGTGCTGCTTATTGGAATACGCATGAAGGATCGAACCCTCGACTTCCCCTCCTACTTTACAAACAGGCCCGATGCTCGTATTTTCGTAGATCTTTGCGTTGATCTTAAGTTTTGTCTCGTCCCCGACATAGGCGGGGCCTTCCACGACAGAGTTCGGAAAGATCGTGACATTTTTCCCGATATAGATCGGGCCGCTTTCCGCATCAAGGACGACGCAGGGCTTGATCTTTGATCCTTCTCCGATATAAATCTGGGAAGGATTCAATAGATGCACCCCCTCGTATACCTTGCCGCGGTTTGAACCCTTTTTCCCGACGAGGAGTTCAAAGTCCCGGAGGATCTCGTTTCCGTTATTCTGCACAAGGTCCCACGGGTACTTGACGAGTCTCGCTTTGGCCTTCTTGACTTTGACGTCCTTGACAGTCTTGAGGAGCCGTCCCTCCAGAAGGATTTCAGGCGTTACCGACTGCGCATTCTCCTGTGAAAGACGGGCATAGACGATATCCTCGTCCTGAACGCCGATCTCCTCGTTCCCCTCCAGAGGGATCGCTTCCTCCATGAGGAGCCGTCCATTGAGGAATAAGACTCCGTCCTTCTCAACGGTCGATCGATTGACCCCGACGGAATCGCGGCCTTTGAGAAGATCTGCGATATAGTCTCTGCAGAAAAGGGTGATCGGAGCCTTCGGATAACGGCGGGCAATCTTCTCCTGTAAAAGGAGGATCCCGCAGCGAAGCGCCGAGACCGGCCGCGTATAGACAAGCGGAAGAAGAGCCCGGTAGGAGGCGTCCTCAAAAAGGCGTATTTCTCTCATCTTCGAGTTCCTACCTTTTCGCGCCGCACGCTCTTCCTGCTGCGGGGTGTCTCCATGGAGCAGCACGATTCCTCACGACCCTGCAACTTCAAGATGCTCGGTTCTGCCGGATATTCGCGGGTGAGTTTGCTGGCGGCCGCTTTGTCGGTAATGATGGTGGCTTTCGGATGGAGTTGGACGATCGTCGCAGGGACCATTGCGGTAATCGGTCCTTCGACGGTCATCAAAATCGCATCCGCCTTGTTGTCTTTATTGGCGAGGAGAATGAGTTGTTTCGCGTCCATGATCGTTCCAATCCCCATCGTGACCGCATACTGCGGCACTTCATCAAGCGACTTGAAGAAACGGGCGTTGTCTTGTTTGGTCCGTTCATCGAGCGTCTTCACACGGGTTCTCGATCCGAGGCTCGACCCCGGTTCATTGAAGGCGATGTGGCCGTTGGCACCGATTCCCAAAAGCTGGATGTCGATCCCGCCGGCCTTCTTGATTTTTCTCTCGTACGCCTCGCAGGCGTCTGGAATGTCATCGGCCATTCCGTCGGGAACGTTGGTATTTTGCTTTTTGATGTTGATGTGGTTGAAGAGGTTTGTGTTCATGAAGTAGCGATAGCTTTGATCGTGATCGGGGGAGAGCCCTACATATTCATCGAGGTTAAATGTCGTGACCTTGGAGAAATCAAGCCCTTCCTTTTTATGAAGACGGATGAGTTCTTTGTAGGTTCCGAGGGGGGTACTGCCTGTGGCGAGTCCCAACACACAGTTGGGTTTTTTACGGATGAGTTTCGCGATCATCTCGGCCGCAAGGGTGCTCATTTCTTCGTAATTATTCTTGACAATGACTTCCATGCTATTTTCCTCCTTTTAAGGAACAAATGATTTATGGCGGATGCCTAAATCAGTGTGGTGATGATGAGGAATTATTATAGGAAAGAGAGCCCTTTTTGTCAAGCAAAAAAGCGAAAGGGTAAAGTGTAACCCACTTATTTTAAATAGGTTACGGAATAGCCCCTATTCCAAAATAATCTCGTCGAGATAGACCGTTCCTTGACCCGTCCCGCCCGGAAAACACTCCGTCTCAAAGCAGATGGCGATCGCGGCAATTTCCGAAAGATCGACCCCAAAGACATCCAGGGGAATCGAGGCGCGTTGCCAAACGGTCGTGATTTTCCCCTCCGGAAGATAGGTTCCGATATCCTCTGACTTTACCGTATCGTCCAATTCGTCCCAGTGGCGGTCTGAAATCCCGACGCGGAAATTCTCATCCCCTTTCGCCCCCTTCACCCAGAAACGAAGCGTCTTGTAGTGACTCGCATCAAAATAGTTGTCCGCGCTCTTCAAACGGGTGTAGAATCCGCACCATCCTCCTTTTCCATAAGGCCCCCCGACCCCTTTTTTGACGTAATCGAGCTTTAAGGCCTTGCCTCCCGGATCCTGGCTCACCTCTGCACTCACCGTGGCGGTCGCCCGCGAAGGGGCCTGCTGATAGACGCTGGAGGTGCCGCCGAGGGCATTCGTTCGTTTGTCAAATTTGTGGATGACAAATTCTTCAGCGGATGCCGAAGCGACAAGGGCAAAGACCAAAGACAAAAGACCATAGACTATAGACCATAGACTATAGACTCGCCTTCTCATAAATACCTCCTATTTCCTCAAATGAAACTTCAAATCGTCGACGTACAACACACCTTCCTGCTTCTTATAAAAATTGATGACAAAAGATCCCATCTGGGAAAAATCAAGAAGTCCGAAATCTTGAAGAGGAACGGTGACCTCCTGCCATCCGGTCGTAACACCTCCGGGAAGATATTTTTCAATCGGCCCCGCCTTGACCGAGTCGCCGATCGTCAGCCAATTCCGGTCCGCCATCCCGATTTCAAAGGCCTCTCCTCCTTTTTCTCCTCTCACCCTGAAACTGAGCCGATCATACCAGGAGAGGTCGAAGAAGGCGCCGTCAATTTCATTGAGGAGCGTATAGTACCCGCACCAACCGGTCCCTTCCTTCTTATAGGCAAGCCGGAGGGAATGACCTTCCTTCCCGACGCGCGGCTCTGCCACACGGTTAAATAGACACACAGAGGGAAGTTTTTTGTAGCAGTTGGTCTTCCGGCCAAGGAGATTGAGGTCATTGTGATCGAAGTTGTCGAGGAGAAGATAACCCTGTTTTTCGATTTCCGCCTCCCGGTCGACCATCGCTTCCATGTGAAAGGTCACCTCATCAATCCAGAAAGCACCCTTCCCGATTTCATTAAAATGGAAGACGATGCTGTACACCCGTGAAAGATCCGAGCCGAACCAATCGTTCAGGGGAACCGAAACCCGCTGCCACTCGGTCGTCACCCCATTCGGGAGATACCGATAGATCGATCCGACAAAGACGGCATCCTCGCGCTTATTGGAAATGACATCGTTCAAACCCAGTTCAAAGGCCTCTCCTCCTTTTTCTCCTTTGATGTAAAACGACATCGTCTTATATTTGGAAAGATTCGCCATAAGGATCAGATAGGTTCCGGTAAACTCTTTCTCGCCCCGCCGGTCATAAAGATATTTGATCGATTCCTTGTCTTTTCCTTCGGGATAAAACACGGTATCGTCGATGAAACAGCCGTATCGGGAAGGTTCAAGGCGAAAGCCGCCGATCCGGCCCCGAAACCCGAATTTGCGCTCTGCGGGAGTAAGGAAAGTATCTTGAGGAAGTGGGGGAAGATCTTTAAGCAGGATCGACTCCGCCCACACCGTCGACACAGCATTTAGCATAAGCATCAAAAAAAAGGTGAGGAGTCTCGTACATCGTATTTCGTACTTCGTACATCGTGAAATCCATTGACCCCATTTCACGAAGTACGATGTACTATGTACGAACGACGAACGACGAGATTTATTTCTCATTTCAACTCCAGGATTCCAAACGTCGTCGGATCTCCCCAGATTCTATTCGTGGAAGTGGAGATCAGACACTTCTGAGGGGCGCGGGTGTCATCGGTATCGCTCACATCTACGCTAATCCCGAACTTTCTCCCCTTTGCAAGTTGGGTATCGCTCCCTTTCCTGGCTGTTGTGAAAAGAAGCTTTGCGGGGATGCGCGCTTCCAAGGTATATCCCCCTTCGATTTTCTTCGCGGCGACGGTCGCCTCCTGCATCAGACGGACATCCAGAGGCGGTGTCCAGAGATAAAGTTCGGGTTTCAATGTTCCAAAATTGCCGGGGCTTAACCCAAACTGAAAATCATCGTCGCTATTGACCGCCTCTGTATAGTCTCCCTCAAGATCCATGTCGAGCCACAGTTCCACGTGGTCTCCCTCCCAAAGGTCCTTTCCCATCTTCTCCTGTACCACGTGATCGTCAGAGACGGCAACAGCCAGATAAAGGGCCTCTTCATCCCACCGCACCGCCGTTTTAAAAGAAAGATCCTTCTTCCCACGCCATGCCCCCTGTCCATAGACAACGTTCTCCTTCTCCTCAACGGACGGGGTCTGAACCAATTCTTCCCACTCGAAGAGATCGCCGTCGATCGCGATCGGTTTCACCGCCGACTGCGCTTCGAGGGTATAACCAATTTTTCTCTCCTTGGTCGGAACGTTCCGGTTTTTCTGGAGGTTTTTGTAACTCGAATAATGGTGGATCGCAAATCCTTCAAAGGAAGCGTGGGTCTTTGCTTCTTGGGCGACTTCTTTTAACACCTCCTCCATCCCCTCCCACCCCTCTTCAAAAAAGGTATTCCGCCGACCGCCCTGCTTCATGGCCACGAGGTCCTGTGTCTCAACGCCGATCACCACCTTCTTTCCCATCGCCTCGGCCAATTTGAGATGCGAAATGGCGTTCCCTCCGATTTCTCGAACGGTATCGTAATAATCCATCAGTGCGATGGTGTCGACGGCCTCAAACATCGTCTTTTCAAATTCGGGGCCTTCGGCATCATAGAAGATCGGGGCTACGACCCCGAACCGGAATTTCTGGTCCGGGTATTCATTGATCAGCGTCCTGATTTTCTTTAAAAGGGACAAAAACTCCGCCTTCACCTTCTCCCGATTTTCATTCCACGCCTGATCGAGATACGGTTCGATGTCGAGGGAGATTCCGTCCATACGCACTTCGACAGGTCGCTTCTGGTTAAATTCAAGGAAGGCACGGATCCACTGGAGGGCGACGGCGTGATTCTCTTCAAATTGCCAGATCGGGTTTCCGGTCAAAGCCTCGATGCGCAATCGCCGTTTGTGCGCTTCCCGCAAAAATTCTTCCAGATGTTCGGCGTACTGAGGATCCTCTTTTTCTGAAAATTCTCCGATATAAAGATAAAGAGTTTGGATGCCGGCCCGCTCGCAGAGTTCAAAAAGTTCCTTGCGCGCCTTGAGGTTTTGCGCCGGGTCGATGTTCCAGACCCAGAGGCTTCTTGGAAATCGCGGATCTTTTTGAGCGCGCGGGGCATTCTCCATAAGGATTCTTTCCACGTCGGGATCGTTCTTGAACATAATGTCTTCAAGATAGATACGTCCTTTCCCTTCATGGCGAAACCAAAGGACAAAGGAACCCATTTCTGAGAGGTTGATCTCGGCGGCGAGTTTCGTAAGAGGGAGTTTGACCTCCTGCCATTCTGTCGTCACTCCTTGCGGAAGAAAACTATTCACCGACCCGAAATAGACCGCGTCGATGCCGAGATCCTGCATCTTCTGATCCGCAAGACCGATGTCAAACACCTCTTTCCCCTTCTCACCCTTGACCCAGAAAGAGAGGGTATTGAGGCCCGAGGCATCGATCCCGGCCAGAAGATTGTAGTAACCACACCATCCCCCATCCTTATAGTAATCGATGACTAAACTTCGCCCCCTCTCTCCCCGATGGAAGGTGTCTGATTTGGAAAGAAGGGTGTAGGAAGGGCGGCGCGCCCAGCTTCCCTGGTAACTCCCGAGTGCATTAAACCGCTCGGTGAAAATGCCGCTCGTGGCACCGAGATCAAAATTATCCACGAGGATACTTTGGGGAACGACTTCTATCTCCACCTCCGGTTTGAGTGCTTCGTAGGGGACTGAGGGGATTTCCTTGGGAAGAGAAGGAGGATGAAGACGGGAGGCGGCCTTTTGTTCAGGAACTGTTTCAAAAGGACGACGTTTCTGAAAACGGGGGCTTAAGAGGAGAGCGATAACGACCAGGGCGAGCAACAAAAAAATTCCCAGTAAAATCAGTTCTTTCCGAATTCCTCTGTACCGTTTTTCGGGTGTCATGGTTTGACTCACTCATGTTCGCTCACCATGATCCTGAGTTTGTCGAAGGATCATGTTGCACCATTATATTACACGCCGCTTCCCACTTCAATGGGTTTCTGCATCGCCGGCACTGGAACGGCGTGAGGAAGATGGAGATCCTCGAAAATGGGACTCTGATATCTTTGCAACCGATGACCGCCGTCTTGTGACGTTTCATCCTCGGAATCTGATGCCTGCAGAGGAGGGAGATAGGCATCCTTCACATTCCCCCTCTCGCTCACAAGGATCTCTAAGGCGGGAATGCCCGCGTTCACCAATTCAAGAGGGAGGTGGTCGTTCCTATAAATAAAGCGGACCTTTCCTCCGATCTCTTTGAAACCGATGGGTTGGCCGTCGAGGGCCGTATGATAGATGGCGAGTTCGATGAGTTCCGCAGCTGTTCCGGGCTTAAAGGATTGAAGGGGTCCTTGAACGACAAGACGATCCCGGAGAATTTGTGTCATGCCTTTGCTCCCGAGATAAATTGTTCTCTTATCGATACGATTTTGAATAGTGGGACCCGGAGAGAAAGATCCCTTGCGAACTATGCCACCCCTCCGCACACGAAACGCTCCTCTCCCTGAGGTAGGAAAACTCGTCATGAGGTCATAGAGTTCTCCAGATGGGTCAGACCTCCTTTGTGCAATAGCCAACATGCGTCTAATTCCTGTGTCACTTTTCAGTGGGTCTTGGACATACCAGACGACCATCTCTCCCTCCTCTGGCAACGGATAAAGAGGACGCCCAAAAAGGAGGGTATCTCTTATCAAAATAAAAACGCGAGAGAGCGGGATCTCTCTCGAGAAAAAGATGGTACTGATATCCTCCGTGACATCTCGATCTCGATGAGCGTATAGAACATGCCTTAAACGACCGGAGTCTATCCAAATCCTTTTCCCTGACCAGACATTGGTCACAAAAAACCCGATTCTCTTTTTTTGGATCAGCCTTTGAAAATCCAGACCTTTGATATGCTGCCACTCGCCCAAAAAAAGGATCGCATTGAGAAGGATTGTTTCCTCGTAAGGATTAAGAGGTCGAATTGTCTCTAAAATAGGAATGATCCCCGAAGGTTTATCGAAGTGAGATGCGGCGAAATCTGAAATCTGTTGAACCACCTCCTCTTGCAGAACGTGCCTTTCTGCACTCTCTCGGAGTAAACGAGGTATCCATGAAGTCACAGACTCTGCCGTCTGGGCTGTCTTTCCATCCCCATCCCGTGCCGTGTCGTTTTTTGGATCCGGATCGGATTGCGGAACGGCTGTTGTTCCAAAGGGCATCGCGGTTTCTTTCTGTCCGCGAATATCCCAGCCGAGTTTTTCAAGAACCCTCCAGACCGGCTCGAGCCTCCGGATGAGCCAATGGGCATAACGGGCAAGGGGTGTATCGAAACGGTTGAGAGCCCATCCGCCAAGGAGAGCGTAAATTCCGTTACTGACGAAAGTCGCCGCCGGCTGATCAGGAAGGGGAACGTAGGATTGGATGAAAAGATGTTTTAAAATCCCGATGGGAATTTCGAGGGAGAAAATCGTCACAAATTTTTCGGTCTGGTGAAGCGTATTATAGTGACTGCGGAACTCGGCGGGCAGATCACGTTTCATCGTACTGACAACAACACTATAGATCACTCCCTTCACAAACCCCATGAACACAGAAAGACCCACCCGCACCAAGAAGGGAAAGGGGTTTATCAACGGATAGAAAAGGGTTAACACCCCTCCAGAAAATGCCCCCCACGCCGTTGCGAAACCGATCTGTTTTTTAAGAATCGGGACCCCTTTTCCACGATGCGCCATCCACTGCCCGAACCAGTCGGAGAGGCCGACGAGGAACGCCCCTATTGTGATGTTGGCCTGCCAAGGATATGTTTCTTGCAAGGTTTTATAGAAAGCGAGGATGCCGGAAAATGAGAGAGAAGGAAAAGTAAAGAAGAACCCAAAGGCCAATGCAGTGATGAACCAACGGACCACCGCCGATATCTCTTTCGCCTGTCCATCCTGTGCTGTCGGCCAGCGGCGGCGGAAGTTCTCAAGCGAAAAGACGTGACCCGCCTCTACCCGATAGAAGTTCACAAGAGAGTTTGGCGAAAAGGTGGAAAGCTGCTGAGCGCTCTTCTCGATCGGATGTTCCCTCGGATCCAAAGTGTCCGAGTAGAGAAGACCTAAAGAGGCGACCGCCGCGGTAAAATCGTCTGTAAGGTCTCCCGCGTCTCTCAAGACAACGCGGCCGTCCCGGATCCTCATATTTTCAAAAAAATGGAGATCCCGGTTAAAAATCCCCTTTTCCCACATCCGCTCGTAAAGACGGAGCGCCTCTTCAATTCGCGCCTCCGCCTTTTCCAATTGCCCGCCTGCGACAAGCTCCCGGAGCTCATCAATGAGGAATCGGTCGCTCCGTTCCCTCACAATGGCCGTCAAGAGGGTGACCTCCCCGCGCGGCTTCAGGCGGAGGTCGACGTCCTCCAAAATGAGGAAAGGATCCACGAGGTCGCCCAATCGCTCGGCGAGCCGGTATCCCTTCAAGGTCCGCTCTTGCGCAACAGGGTCTAGAACCGAAAAGTTCCCGCGGGCCAATTGGTATCCCACTTTCACCATCTGTTTGACCGTATGCATCAAAGGAGAATCCATCCGGACGACCCACCGATAAAGTGGGCCAAGGATCAGATGCTGACGCAGCCGATCGGCTGTCTCTGCCTGAAGATAGAGGGGGTCTCGAACACGGGGGTGGTAGATGGTGAGATCTTCACTGAGAAAGATGGTGTCAATCTGATATCCGCCGCGGATGGAGGCAAAACGCTGGCGGGCGATCCGCCTCCGTACCGCCTCTTCGCTTATCAGAATTCCCTTCGATTGCCCGTCTTGAGCAGGGGTCTGTTCTTTGTCCGCAAGGCGGGGGAGCCCTGTCAGGTGATGGGAACTTGTCATAAGGGGATAGAC